>Ga0123357_10001862_pt1 | contig 22912 bp, 11 predicted proteins | sample TergutEmb28metaG_FD_89873 | JGI IMG/M metagenome (GOLD analysis project Ga0123357, IMG submission 89873) | Embiratermes neotenicus P4 segment gut microbial communities from Petit-Saut dam, French Guiana - Emb289 P4 | ecosystem: Host-associated > Arthropoda: Insects > Digestive system > Gut ... | reverse complement strand
TTTTAAAAACATTCATAAAATAATTCCTTTATATTAACAGGGTGTTGTGGCAGCATGTCGTGTTGTGTAAGAGTATGTTGTTGAGAATGCGCCTGGCTATGGTGTGCGTCATGTGCTACTACAAACATTTAAAATCGCTCCGACATGTTTCGATCCTAAGATCATCATCAGGGAGCTAGGTTGTTCCTTGCTAATGCCATTTAAAAACATTCACAAAATAATTCATTTCCATTAACAGGGTGTTGTGGCAGCATGTCGTGTTGTGTTAGATTATGTTGTTGAGAATGCGCCTGGCTATGGTGTGCGTCGTATAACACGTAACACACGACGCACACCATAGCTAGGCGCATTCTCAACAACATACTCTTAAACAACACGACATGCTGCCACAACACCCTGTTAATAGAAAGGAATTATTTTGTGAATGTTTTTAAAATGACTTTAGTAAAGAACAACGTAGCTCCCTGAGGATGATCTTAGGATCGAAACATGTCGGAGCGATTTTAAGTGTTTTAATGTGAAATTTTATGTAAGTGCATTTGTTGGTTGATAATTAAAGTGATTCTAAGAAATGCACGGTGCAACAATAAAGACTATTTTTATTTGTTACTTATTTGTTATAATATATTATTTAAAAGTTATAAGTATTTAAATAAAACACAAATTTTCCCTGAAGAGTTTCTTTACATTTGGTAAAGTGTGTTATATAGAAATGACCACATATGATCGGAACAATACTGTGAAAAACTAATAACAAAAATAAAGTTGTGTTGACTGTGAAAATAAGCATTCATTATAATAAAGTTATCGCAACTGCTTGGAGTAACTTCACTAATTAATTACATTTAATAAAGAGTCAAAGATTGACGAAAACGGATGCGGTATGAGAGGTTTAATACATAGGACGAATAGTTCGGGACAATCAGAGGAAACCGTACTGCCAAATATGCGTGTTTGTTTCCGTAATAATACTGCAAGATCCAACACCTTCACGGTTCGTTGAATATTGTAGAATGTTTTCTTCTGTCTTTCCATTGTTCAGAAACAGTCTGCAGGCAAGCTTGTTCAAAAGAGATTTCGTAAGTTCTAATTAATACCTACACATACGTGTGGCTAACAATGGAAGAGAAATCAAAACCTTTAATGAAAATGACGTTTGTTAGGCCCCTACCCACCTTTCTGACAAACATGTCTTAATTACGGATAGAAATTTGAGAATGAAACTGCGAACCGTCTCCGCACACACTAAATTATGAATATTTTTTTGATTCTAGCCGAATCAACAGTTTTTCTTAGTCCGAGACTGAACCACAGACCCTTGCAGAATAGAGCAGTCACAGTTCACGTAGTGTGTGGCTTATGTTACTAGCTTTGTTGCGTGTGATACTTTCTCTAATTTCTTCTTTAATTTCCAAGGTAGGCAGTAATAAATAATTATATGAGTATTACAGTTACAATAAATAAGTACTAAATTACTAAAACATAATGTAGCAAGTTTAAACACCTAAAATTGTACAAAACTGCTTAACATTCTTCGTATTATTTCTCCGTGTGCTCCATGAATCCGTTGAGTGGTAAAAAATTCAACAAATTATTTATTTTCGTACCTGAAATATCCAAGGTTTGCAAGATGTTACAGCCGAATATTGCGAAATGAAACACAAATTTATGTAAATATTACATAGCCTGACCTTACAGCACAAAACTCTTTCCTAAATGTGTACTTAAGTCATTTACTTTAGTACCAATTAACTGGACATCATGATCCGTACTTTTTGGCGACTTACAATCCAGTACAAACCAGTTCGGGCTACTTCACTGATAACTCCTTTTCCCTTCGCTGCCAAGGTACCCCGTTACGTAAATATCCCAAGCAATTAAAATATTATTTCCTTCACTTCTTTGATCATCAACCAGTTTTACGACCCTTTTTCTTGGTAAGTAAATATACTAATTTCATTTCTCATTTTTAAAGAATTTTGTCTCTTCTTTTTATCTTCCTCCAAGCGTGTGCACAGCACAGGCATACCTTAATCACACTGAGTACGTCGCAATTTTTATCTAGTAGAGAAATTCCCACTTGCTTGACCAATGCACGTTCCTTGGTATTTCTCACATTGTAATTGTAATTGCAATTTCATCTATTATTTGAAATAATATATTTGTTTATTTTTAACTTTTTTTTATTTGGCGCAATGACCGACAGTGGGCCAAGATCTCCTCATTCACGAGGTTTCTAGATCACACTCAACGACGCACCACAGTCGCAAGGACTCCTCTGGTTGAGTGATCGGCTCGTCGCAAGGGCCTTTTCCTGACAACACACAACACTAACAACTGACAGATATCCATGCTCCGGTGGGATTCGAACCCTCAGTCTTAGCAGGCAAGCAGCCTCAGACCTACGCCTTAGACCGCCCGGCCACTGGGACCGATATTTTTAACATATACTAATTGATATTTCATAGTTTAATAATTCTGTTTTAAACAGCCGTGATATAAAAGTGCTGATTCATACGTACCTCAAAGTTTAAAGAACATATTAGAGTGAACACAATGATCGGCAATGGTAACAGCATATAGGACCTCCAGTATGAATATTGTGACTTCTTTTGCTTTCGGACTGTGTACTTGTTGATCAGACCCACTAGGGTAGAAACTATTGGAGTTAGAAGATATTTGTATACGATCACGAAGACTAACGGATTAAGGTTTTTACGGAAATAATCTGTTCCACGGAGAAATAAACATAAAATATAAAGGTACACCCTACACCATCACAAATTTGTAATGCTGAAAGTTAGTAGGCGGTACCTAACTATTATTGTTACTACAATCTAATGTGTTAATGTTGTACATTCGGATTCATCTGGGGTAACAACAAATATAAATTTTTGGAGTTTTGAAATATTTCATGTTATGGTTTTCTACACAATTACTTTGTTGATTTCTTTCAGTCCTCTCTCTACTCTCTCTATTTTACACTATGTCTTTATGTTGCTTTAAACAACAGATTTTTCTTAAACAAAACACACTTACTGTCACTCTTAACCCTTTGACGCCTAACGACTACTATAGTGGTCGTACCGCACCACTAACCTCTACACGTTGCATTTTACATATTTATTCAACAAATACAGGTACTGAATACCTTAAACAAGGTATACACTCTCCGTTTTTTTTTCCTTCAAAATGCAGTTTGTTTCGTAATTCTAACATATTTGTTTCCTGTATTATTCACATTTTATATACAGAATGTGCTAAAATTTAAAAAAAAATTCCGGCGCCAAAAGGTTAAACTAGAATACATTATAAGATAGATCTCATCCCAGCAACACCCTTTTACCCAGCCAAGTACAGCAGTAATCTCATATATGAGGACGGAAACTCCCGTGTAAAAAAGTCGGGTTCAAGGAGTGCGTATACATCTTTTCGGAACCTGTCTCTCACTCCCCGTCATTAGTGCTTTATGTGAGGTGTGAAGTCGCCGCAAAGTGTAGCTGTACCTAGAGAAAACTTTGGGGCATACATCAAACTTGCGGCCATTTCTCCCATCACATCTACCACTGATGATAGAGTCGGAGGCTCTGTCCGATGTATTGGACACAAACTTTTTCTTCACCCCGAAAGAGTCTACTGGGTAACGTCGACGTGAGCAGCTCCATACAAAATACGCCTATAAACCCGCTGAATAGCGAGATTAAAGTACATATTTATACTTAGGTTCTTCGGAAAGTAAGTACCGTCTGCGCATATCTCTCGCACATCCTCGAGACTGTCAATTTGCGCATTTGCAGTGACTTCCTCTATCAATTGAGAAGCCACAGACGCCATTTCTTGAAATTCGTGTTATGTTTATGTTTATTCCTGTGCGTTAAACATGTTTAAGACAATTGAAGAGGCCGCCGACTGTGTAATACGGTCTGTAATTCGTTTTTTGAAAGCTAAGAATGTGCTACCAAGTGAGATTCATCACCAGATCTCTCAAGTGCATGGTGACAATGCGATGATTGATTGCATGGTTAGGAAATGAGTTCGGATGTTCAATGAATGACGAGAGAACGTGAACGGTGAAGCGCGAAGTGGGCGTCCATCTTTGGTGAATGATGGTTTGATGCGTAAGGTCAACGAAATAGTGCATGACGACAGACGTTTCACAATTTCTGATCTGTCCCTGCACCTTCCTCAGATTTCAAGGACTCTACTCTATGAATCTTACGTTTATTGGACCGTGCATCATCTTGATAGTAGAGTAAAGACAGACCAACTTGATGTCACTAGCTTTATTATTTCTTTATTTAATGCTCAACATGTTTCGGATGTTAATACATCCTTCCTCAGGAGCTTGCGACTTATTTGTTGAATTATTTCGTGGGTTGTATTGATCTGGTTCGATGTGCGTTGGTGTTACGTTGTGGTTTGGCTAGTGCACTAGTGCACTAGTGCTTCAGCCTGCATACGGATACCACACCACCACAGCCAAACCACAACGTAACACTAACACACATCGAACCAGATCAATACAACTTATGAAATAATGCAACAAATAAGTCGCAAGCTCCTGAGGAAGGATGTATTAACATCCGAAACATGTTAAGCATTAAATAAGGAAATAATAAAGCAAGTGACATCAAGTTGGTCTGTCTTTACTCATCTACTCTATGACATTGTCAATAGTGGCTAACATTGCAGGCGCCGCATTCTATGAGGAGGGTACACAAAAACCTGTGCCCTGCTACGATACGTGCCTCAATAATGGAGGCGAATGTGTGGAAAATTATTTTGAAGAATGTAGAATCTGATAACAATAACATTTTATACGAAACCTTACTCGATTTTTTTACAGCGAAATGGTACTTACTTTCTGAATAAGCCTCGTACAAGCTGCAAACCAGTAGAAAACTGACACTTATCCTAAATATAAAAAATGTCAAAAAGAACGACATAAAAAAGGATAAAATATTTTAAATAATAATGCTTTCAGCTGCTGAGATCGTAATAATGTAGATGGTGTATGAATGCAAGTGAATACGAAGTATTTGGTGGAATGACTGACACGGGAAAATCGAAATTCTCGGCGAAGTACTCCTTTCAGTGCCACTTTTACACCACTAAAGGATAATAAAAAAGGCCTTATAAAAATTTAGAAAAATCGGACTGACTCCATGAACGTAGTTATTGAGTGCATGTTTCTAGGACACATGGGGTGGGCAAACTTCCAATAAATGCCATTCTTCGCCGGTGACGTATGAGGTTACGTTTTATTCGCCTCTTGCTTCCCTAACTAAACCTGAAAGTAGGCTAGGCCTCACAAACCTCTATACGCACGTGGAACAGAAAAGAATGTTTTGCTGTGAAAAGAAGTGCGAGGCAAAAGACGGACAGAGACAGACAGAGGGACATATAAATTACTTAGATATGTAAGAGAGAGTAATGTCCCGCAACGAGCTTTTTAAAGTCATTTTCTACACTTTGTACTACAACCAGCATGAGACAATAAGTGTTCTACTGCATTACAATTTCAGAATTAAAGAAACTGTATCAAAATGGCATTATTCAGCTTTAACATTACCATCCGCATTGACTCGCCTTCAAAGACTGAAACTTCTGCTAGGCATGACACTTCTACACCCCAAGACGATAGAGTATCAGATGCTTATTGCTTTGAACATACAGCGGTAACTTTTTCATCATTTTTTGTAAACAGATGTCAGGTATAAGAAGTCTTCAAATCTGTAGAGATGCTTTCATGTGGGCCCGACAAAGAGAATAAGCAGAAAAATTTCATCATCCACCACGTAAATATTTAAGTCTCGTTTTAATCCTCTTCCTTCTTCTCCCTGTCCTTCAAGTTTTCCTGTTATCATTCACGCCTTGTTTCATATTTCCTTTCTCCCTTATTCACCTTAAATTCAATTATTTCTTAGTTTCTTTTTCCGTCTCTTCTTCCTTATTCTTTTCATGTACTCCTCCTCATTCTACTTCATTTTTAAATCGTTTTACTGGAGACGCTGCAAATCGCTATAGTTATGTAGTGTTCCGTAGAAAAAATGTTATTTTATTTTATTTTACTTTATTTTACATAAGCCGACAGTAGATTGCGGGGAACTATTGGAATACGTATCCTTCACATGGCAACAGCAAAACAGTTTCCTACAGTTCCAATTAGGGGCACTACAGTTTCCCCCTTCTCCAGCCATGATGCGTCCCGCAACATTTTAAGCTGTAGCACTTTACAAGGCAAACAAAGAAATCAAATAATTTCTCTCCCAGAAAGAATGAGGGAAAAAATCAGTTCTCCAAATCTCAGGGAAAAGGAAAGATCATGCAGCACCTAAATTTCTGCACAATTTCACCGATAACAACAGTCGCCTCTAATGCGCTGGGGTCTACGTTTGTTTGAATTTGATTTTCAAATTGAACACGTACCTGATAGCAAAATCAAACACGTGGATGCACTAAGTAGGCATGTCGGTCTAGTTGGGGAAAACCAATTGATAAACAAAGAACTCATGATCAGGGAACATAGGAATGATTTGTGTTGTAAAAAGCAGATACCGAACCGTCTTACAGAAAGCAGTGAATAGATTTTGGACATAGAGTTCTGTATAGGAGGTTGAAAGGTAAGCAGCCTAAACTAGCAGTTCCACAGTCTTAAACAAGACGTAATCGCTGAAAATCATGACCCCATTTTCGTAGCCCACCCGGGGAGTAAGAGGATCTTCGAGTTGATATCTCTCAGGTACTGATGGCCGAAAATGCGACAAAATGTACAAGAGTACGTGAGGCGTTGTGATAAGTGCCAGAGTTGGAGAGGCAAACACGAATTTCGAGACACACTGGGAGAGGTGGAAGATCCTTCAGAACCACTTCATGTTACGTCAGTGGACATTAAGGAACCTTACTGTACAACACCTCGAAAAACACCGATATTTGCTGACCTTTATAGACCATTTTACAAAGTAGGTCGAAGCCTTCCCAATTCCAGATATTTCGGCAGAAACTTGTGCGAGGGTCTATGCTACACAGAGTATAGCTAGGCACGGTAGTGGCTCTACCCTAGTCGCGGTCCAAGTGAGGTACTTCACTTCAGCATTCTTCCAAGAAACATGCAAAATTTTGAGGATTAGAAAGGTCAGGACATCGGCTTACCATGCGATGAATAGCTGAATGGTGGAAAGATTCCACAGAGTCATCCATGACTCTATTTCACATTACATTGACTCCACCGGTACGAAATGGGATGCCGTGTTACCTTTTATTGTGGCCTATGGAGCAACAACACACAGCACGACAAAGTACAGTCCATTCTACCTAATACATGGCCGAGAAATGGTTGTACCAAATGAAGGAAAATTAAAAGCCAAGATTTCGCCTGATATATAGGATGCTGATCAAGTTCAGGGATTAGGAAACTGAAAATCGAGCTTAATAAAAGCTTTTAAGGAATTTAGGCTAAATAACCGGAGAGCACAACAGAAAACAAAGCAGATTATAAAAAGAAACCTAAGGAGAGGAAATCTGAGGTTAATGTTAAAGTTTATTTGTTCTGCCCTATTAGGGAGCCAGGAAGGTGTCCTAAGTTTAGGTCGTTCTGGCACGGACCTTTCATCATTGTGCTAAGGTCATCAGTTTTGCATTATCAAATCATAGACAAGAAAGGAAAGGAATATGCGGTTCATGTTGTTACCGATGATCCTGGTTCGAAGCCAGATCAAAAACATGCTCGGCGGAGAGACAGGCAAAGTTCCGTGCGAAGAATAAAGTAAAATGTTGGACTTCCAGCAAAAGAATTCCTTTTGTGTGCAATATACTGGTATATTGTGAGGGTGTGGACTTCAAGGCTACTGGTATTGAGTTTGTGACTGTGTTTATCATGCGAAGGGATGCGGCATGCTTTTATCTAGGGTTACAACCATATTGCGGCTTTGTCTCCCTGGGAACAGTACATTCTATGCTCCTTTCGGCTTACATCAATCAGACAGCTGTTATGCTTGATTATAGTAGAGGCCGTGAAGCTAACACAGGCAGGGTTCGGGGACTTCTTAGCGGACACTCGTGTGAGCAGGTTGAAGCGGAAACGTGACTATAATAAAAAGGTGTATTTTGTTCATACAATTTCTAAAAGTGCAGGACAAAAATAAATTGCTTGTGAATATTAAAGTTTAATAATTAAAGTGACTGTGAGAATAAAACCTAAGAGGCCTAACCACAAATATCCTACTTGTCATCTCGTCGGTAGATACTTAACGTTTCCTGTGACCACCATGCGTTATATTCCCAAGGTGGAGTTCGTGTTCCCGTCTTTGAGATTTGGCCAGTTATAATATTAACCGTTTAAAGAAGTCGTATAATCAAATACCCTGGAACTTTGAATGCACACATCGTCCTACACATAAGATTAAAACCAGATACAGGGACCCTTGATGGAAATGTGGTAATAAAGTCGCAGCCCATCGTCACTGGTGAAGAACGCAAACCACTGAATGTCGAACCGCAAGCCATGCAGGAGGACCCTTTGCAGTTAGACCAAAATCTCGAAATGCCAGGAAATTTTGAAACCCCAGATGTATATAGAAGTATGAGGAGGCAAACGCCTGATTCTTCTGTACAGGATCCAGATTATAAACTTTCGAATTCCCTACATTCCAGGAGAAAGCTAGCAGCAACTCCAATTGCACCTCCCGTAACCAGGAGTCGTGCCAGGTTACAGCTGTAGGAGAACCCACATGTACAATAGGCAAAAAACATTAAATATAGAGGCAGTTAGGCAATGCGAAAAGAATGTACGAAATATAAATATTATGATGATTTATCTCAACACTGTTTCCAAAATATGAGTATGTTAGTGTATACATATCCAAATACTCTATCAGATGTGCAAAATGCATTCGCTAGCCATACAGAGTAAACTATGTTGGTCAGCCTTCTTCTTGATGGTGACGTAGTTTACAGCTGTTTTAACGTCATGCAAGGAGTATGGCGGCCATGATATACAAAGCCATTTGAGCAGTGATAGTTATACATGCCATGGCCATAATGAAAATTTACTTGGTGTAAATACTTAAATATATGTAATGTTGTTGCAGAATTGGGGATTATCTCTGCTAACATCGCTAATTCCAATACGGAAATTCGTCAGAATTCAGTTTTTATCAAGCAAAAGGACGTTATATTGACCAATGACGCATAGAATGTGGTTATGTGTAAAATTGCTCATATACCCTTATATATATATATATATATATATCTTTTTGCCCCTTTTAAAATTTTATTTCAGATTGGACAGCCGCAGTAATAGAAGGGAGTTAAGCATCGATGCGTGGTGATCAAGCTTTCTTTTTCTAGGAAAATGTCAATCCATATGTTATGGTACTATTTACAGTTGTTCCGCATTAACTGTTTGTTTTATTGCACATTTTACCTTAGCATTTAGATAGTAACCTTCTTAGTTACTGTATGGATACTGTAATGATTTAGATTACAATAAACCTGAAACCCTACATGGTGTTGTGTAATGGTAGCAGCGATAACTTTTTAGTGGTGTCAGTGGTAGGTTGGCCACCGCGCGCCACTACAGTTGTATAGTATTTGTGATAGGTGAATGAATAAGTACAGACCATGGACAGAATTGCACTGACATAGGAAGACCTAAGCACTAGGAAAGAAAACTGTTCAAGTGCCACTTTGTTCACTACATATCCCACACGAACTGAACTTGGATCGAACCCAGGCCTCAGCGGTGAAGAGCCGGCGACTACCACCTCAGTCATCGCATAGCCAGGTTACTGAGCTCATATTATTCTTCTCCTTCCCTTCATTACGTACTTCTCTCTTACTTCTCTGCCTACTCTTCTCCTATAAACTGACCTTTCTTTCCTTCAAACATACTTAAACTATTCCTCCTTATTCTATTATTTCTCATTCCTCGCTTCATCCTAATATTTATTTTCCCTTATGTTATAATTCTCGTCATTAATCTTTCAATTCTCTGCACGTAATTCAAGGTCAGCCTTGCCTTCTTTAATGCACAGACTCGAATTATTGACGACAAATATTAGGGATACCATAATTATTACCAGAATCCTATATTGTGCCAATATTTACCAGAGGTCATTACACAAACCCGTTATCACAGGCGTTTATCACACGGTACTTTATCAAAAGGACAAGAGAGGAAAAGTAATCATCCACGCAAAGGAACGTTATCGGGACTGATTATCTCTCATCTGCTTTAAATTGGATAAGGCGTTATGTAGCACACGACAAAAAACAGGCACAGAAATTACAAGAGTAGGAATGTATGGAATTAATCAGCACCGAAAGAAAAATAAATTATAATTGTGGTGGTTATAATGTTTATTATCAACGCATATCAGAATGAAGGCAAATGCTACAGGCACGAAATCAGCCCGTTATCTCCAATAAAATACTAATAACCATACAGAACAACTTCGTGGTTTAAAATGACTAGAAAAATTTGGAGCCGTTAGTCTTAACTTCACAAGTCAGAGCCAGTTGTCTACTGTTTACTCTGAATAATTCAGAGTCCGAGAAGCAACAGAAGCAATACCCACTGAACACAAAGGGTGAAACTGCAGGAAAGAGAATCCGTTAGAGCTGCACCGAGGAAGTTGGACCAATTCCAAAGCAATAACCATCAAATTGCACCCCATCTCCCCGAAACACAATTACACGAACGAGTCTGTGCCTACAGCACACAATGGATAATAGCAACCCACGAATTCCCTTCGGAACTATGGTAGTGTCGGGGGCTACCCATATGATAGCAACGTTCCAAAATCTACACGCTCTTCGTTTCATTCTTCTTTCTTTCTTTCTCTTTACCTTCTTCCCCCTTTCTCTCTGCGATTCCTTCTATTTTTATTCTTCTCGTTTTCTTCTCCTTCCATGTTACTTTCTTTTACGTCTCAGCTTCCTTCTCTCTTCCCTCATTCTAATCAACGCATCTGCTTCTACAATAACGCTTTATTAACTGCTTAGATAACATAGCACTGAATGAGAGATGACGAAGAATGATGAAGTAGGAAGCACGTGGAAGGAAATGGCTGTCATTTATTTTATGGCTCTATTTAAATATTAGTATGCAGGAAATTAGGAACTCATGCCAAGCATCAGTCAACAAACGGCCTCCTGGGCTACAATTAAAGCTAGGAAACCCTGATCGTAAGGCAGAAATGCAAGACAAGATGTTCCAATATGCTATAAATCTTCGAGTTCCATAAAATCATCTGAATAAATTTCATAATGCAATATTGTTTATTCCGCGCATTATGATGAATTTAGAAACTCGTGTAAAGCCATCAAATCCACTGTTCTGTAATGTATAGGTACACTCTTTTACATATCTCCTATATGTTTAGGCGCTATTATCTCGCCACCCACATATGTTGCGGTAACAATGGTGTATAATATGTACAGGTTTTTTGTTAAAATTACATGCACGAATACAATACAACGTTGGTGAAACGGTGTGATATCCAACCACACACCACACAATACACAACACACAGGGACGGGATCCGATTTAGATCAAGGAAGAACGTATGTTTGTACACAAATAATAATTACAACGTAGACATGTACAATTTTTTAACAATTGTAACAGTCAAACCATATTATTACCGTTTCACCAACACCGTATTTTATTTATGTATATAATTTTAACCAAAATGTTAACCAAAATCTCTAAAACTTATGCAATACCAATACCACAACATATGCAGAAGGCGAGATAATAAGGTCCAAACACGTAGGAGCTAGTAAAAGAAAAGTACGCATCAATTATGGAATAGTGCATATGTTGGTGAACTTTGTAATTTAACCTTTCATAATTTCCGGTAAGTTCCTGTAACATGAAGACTCAGAAACAAGACAGGTTTTCCACACACACACACACACACACACACACACACAACGTCAGGACATCAGACACCTCAGACTCTACAGACTTAAGTGGAAAACGTGAAGTTCGACCATTCTTATCGACCTTAGAAACAAAATGATAATATTCCATAACGCTGTTAGTTTTGGAAATTCCTTTAAGTTTACTTTTGCTGAAACAAGCCTAAGGGCGAATGAAACGTCGTATAACCTCCTTTTAAACTCAGAAAACAGATTCTTTCTCTGTCCAAAAACTTCCTTTGTTGCCTGACCCGCATCTCAACATGGATGTGCACAAAATGAGAGGAAAAGTACAGACACACGTACAGAATTCGAAAGGGTTCAACATTTGTAAACCAAAAAGAAAAGTCAGAGGCTTACAATGAATAATACAAGAGGACAGAGTTGAGGGAGGAGAGGACTCCCTGAGGTCTTTTTAATGTTACGGGTTCGTCTCAATCCGTCAACAGCGACGACACTTACATTATGATCATCTTGCGATCTTTCATTTTCTTGCAAGGTAGTGTGATATGGTATGGAAAAAATTCGCACTGAAAAGAAACGAAATGTGTACACATATTTTTCAGCTACAGTCTTGATTCTGGTATTCATTTTAAATTACTTTCCCCCTTCTATTAGGAAAAAAATGTCCCCTAATTAATCGTGCGTTTTCATCACACGTGCCTGGAAAAATGATCGCCTCAATTTCGACTTTTGAAAAAAACTGATTTTCACGAAACTTATAATGAAGATTATGCCACTGAAAAACACCAGCTTTCTTTTATTTTAATTTCCTATGATTAGTGATAACGACATTCCGGGCACGTGAACTCAGAGGCGGCAGCAACATTTCATAGTTCCAAAATGATGCAATTTAATATCTCTTATTTTGGAAGAAGTACGCCTGAAGGTTAGTGCAAAGTTAAAGCTATCCCTTTACAGGCTTGGACAGAATTCCTACACAATTGCAGCATGAAGGTGGTAAGCTTGTCAGCTGCACGCAACGGCCCTAGAAAATATTCCTGGAACTTGTTTTTGTTAGAGACTGAGCCGACCCCAGGGCCCTAGAGCTGCCGGAAGGATTATGTCAATAAAAAATAACAATGACATAATCGAGAATCGAACCCGCGACCTTCCGGCCTTTAGCGCATTGTCGCAACCAACTGCGTCACCGCGTGCCCCCAAAATTTAGTGTACTTATCATATTTCAGAATATTGGATGGAAAAAGTTCAACAATTCTAGGACTTCAAATTCATCACCAAGGTATGTGAAACGGCATCCTCGATCGATGATAAAATGAAATGTAACATCTGATTCAGCATTAGGTCTGCAGGATGCGGAGACAGCAGTCTCAGCATGTGGCCTGAGGTCCTCGTTTAGACAGATGCTGAAGGACGTGGTCAACTTTTCGGTCGGGAATTAAACTCTTCTAACATTGTGCGTATGTGAAGACATTAGTAACAGTCTGGTTTAAGGGGATATTGGACAAAGTGGACATGTAGAATGTTTCAGCAAAACCACTCTTCTCATGTATAAGCTGCACTCATGGAGAAAACGTAAAGTATAGAGCAGTGCATGGACTTAGGCCGGTGGAGAAGTTAGCGGTGCTGGCTGACGGGTCTACTGGGAGTGATGAAGCGGCGAGGGGTGGGTGTTTATTTGTTTGGAACTTCAGTGTGATAAGGTCAACTCTACTTACACAGACAGAGAGAAGGGCTAGAGCACACACGATGCTGTCGGTGCATTAGTGACTCCCTCCTAGTCTACGCTACACAATACGTGTACAACGAGTCGAAGAAAGGACGAGCTCATTCAGCCGTGGCATTCAAATTGAGCAATGAAAATTTATTAAATGACACTTCCTGATGCGCAAAGAAATAAAGTGCAATGGCCCATGATACTTCCGTTTTGAGAACAGTATCCATATCGGAAGAGAATACATTTCTGTGATCTGAAGGACTGCCGTGTTCAGTGACGAAATGTAGCTTGACCAAACGCGGTGGCAGCTATTCCGAGTGGTAAGGGCTCGCAAGGAAATATGATGTGACACTGTTATTCTGGAGACAGTAATTGAATGTTCTTTAAAAACCAACTCGTTATGAGGCCTGTCATGAAAGACGATAAAGTTATCGCTATCAAATCAATTAATAACTGGTACCTGTGGCAACACGTACCTACTACCTACATCAGCGATCAGAATGACTGCTGCCCCAATTTACGGCAAACATGACATCGTTCAAACTGGGTGCGGAACGTTCCCAGCATCTCTCTGTCGTAGAGGCGATGGCCGACAGACCAACACCGCTACACATTTAGGTCATGGACTGGTACTTGAACTCTGTGGTAGGCGTATGTATAGAAGTTGTGTTCACAGACGCTTCATTTGAACCATCGAGGTCTGTGGCGATTAACCCTTATCCTGCGAACGTGGAGAATATGGCGAGCTCCTTATAATGCCAGCAAATGGCAGGTGGGATTTAATTCGGCGTTTAAATGGTTAAAGTCGGACGAAACAAAATCGCGTTACAAGAACTGCATGAAGTCAAAATGTAGCGGCGGCAGGCTAGTGGAATCGAAATATTCGGCATATTCAGCGTTATAGAATCACAGATAAACGCGGTGTGTTTCGCGCATATAGAGATCATTGAGGTTCATGACAGTATACATGTATCCAACGAATATACGCCTTGGAAATATTCTACATGTCTGTTTAAATCCTATGAACATAAAAAGTGTGTTTTTTTTTTCCTAAAATGAGGTTTGTGGTACTATTGATTAGGATTTTTCCGGGAAAATTCTACACACGGGAAAAAAATAACAGGCTTAGGAAAGATGAGATGTAAAGATCCCTTCAAGAAACGTTTCCACAGTAGTCGTACAACTGTGGTTGTCATGAGGTACTTCAGAATGTGAGAAGAGCTTTTTTTTTCCTGATAACTGTAGATGGTGAAGAACAGTCCACCTAGTGTCCTTCAGAAGGGGACTGGACATAGCTAACGTGCAAAATAATGCACGTTGTAGTAATGCTGGAACTGTACATGTTCAATCCTAGTTAAACCAATGAACGCGTATTCCTTACAATTCCGAAAAGTACATTTGTGGTGACAGGTCCGTGGAATGTATTGTCTAGACATTTATTAGGCCCCAGCAATTGTGGTAAACGTTTTAATCTGCGTGTCTGTCAGAGAACAGTGTACGCTCATCTTACAGACTCGAAAGAATAAGACATTTTTCTCCTACTGAGTGACAAACAGAGTAATATCCATAATGTCGATTCTCACTTTGGCAACATCGTTTCCTAGCAAATGGAACGCTGAGGGTGCATATGAGAGTTTAATATTCGTATCAAGAGCGTTATCAGCTTCGTCCTTGAATTAAACAAGCCGCCATGAAATCTCCCCAGCAGGTACGGGGCTTGAATCTCCTTACGAAAATACAGTGTTGTTCAAAATGGTTGTCGGGGTTTCGACAACTTGTCATACACAATACACTTGAGATAGGAGTATATGTTTTTTTTTATTTGATAGAACAATACTCCAAGTTTTTGTTACATACCTTACAGGTGCTCTATATGTGCACTCTTTATGATTCTACAAACATCAACACGATAATCGTGTTCGTTCCGCACGTCAGCGGTGATGGTTTCAATGGAGGTTCTAATTCGTACCTTCAGTTCCGGGATACACACGCACTCTGTCTCTTGAAACTGTGCATACCAACTTCGAATGGAATTGTCAGGTGGTGGTTGTTTCCCGAATTTGGTGCGGAATTTCCGCTGGACAATTGTAACCCGATAATCATTTTTAATTACCCTGTAATTTTGCACAACTTTCGTTGGCATTGTCTTCAGGTAATTCATCGGAAGCAGCAGAATAGAGCAGCCAGACACTTGGAAACCATATGCATATAACACTAATCACTTTTAGATTTGAGTAACTATCGTGGACAGGTTGTGTAGTGGTAGTTTGTCTTGTGGTGCGTTACAGGTTTTAAGTTTACCGACAGAGAATGCAACAAATTACACATACAGACGACCAATATTTGCATCACAGCGTGTTACATCCAGATGATAGGCCATTAAAAGCTTAAGCCTTATAAAAGCAACCGTACTGAATCATAGTCGACGTAGAAATCACTGTGGCTAAAGCAGTCACACTCCATTTCCACCGGATACTCCGTGGTGAAACGGGTTTCGAAACAGCGGTGCTAGTGCTCATAAAATGACTTTGAACATTACGTTCGAATAAGAGATCCATTTCCGACATGTACTGCTATACGCTGGTGTGAAAATGCCCGCCTTTGGACGTTTACACTGAGAATGATCCCTTTTTAGGTTTCCTTTCTAACCTTAAGTGAGAGCCGTCAGTTCCTGTATTTTATATTGGTTATCTTTTGCTCTACCTAACCGTCATTTTATTACATCGCCCAACTCCTGATCGGATTACTTAATGAATGTCACCAGTCCAGAAATTCTAACCCTTCTTAATCGTTCCCTTTCCAACAGCCTTTGCTTTGAAAAGAAACAAAGGTTTAACAAACGCAAAATACCCTCTATAAATGAACATACAAGACGGTTCCTCTGTACTCTGAAACTATCTCTATACACAGGCCGCATATTACCACTACCGGTTTGTTCAAGGTAATATTGTGTATAGCGATTCACGTTTGCTGCACAACTTAATCAATTATGCAGAGAGTAGGGCCTATGTTTTAGTACTGTAATATTAAACGCACGTAATCGCATTGTCGGTCCAGATTTCTGTGTTTCTGTGACCTGGTAAATGGAGATGGATTCCTGTAACGACTGTTCCGAATGTCTGTACAATGGGTAATCGAACTTCTTGTTAAAATCTGAAATCTTGATGACAGGAGTAACGTCAATAGGTACGTACATGTCTGTGTGTGAGCTTACTCACTGTGATGGCGAGCCGTTTGTGAGAAAAATGTTAAAACCTAAACCGAACTTCTTGTGCGTAAGATAAATGTGAGTGTACTGATAAGATAACTGTGATAGTGCATTGATAAGAGCTTTTACAGTGTACTGATAAGAACCACAGCAAAACTCATCAAACTGTTAAACACACAGCTCCAATTATTATTTTCATATTCAGTATTCAAAGGTTTGTAAATTAAATACAAGAATGAACTTCTGACAAAGAAGATCTGTCCCTTTCGTGTTCACATCGTGGGCTTCGTGGAAAGAAGGCACAGAAATAGTCAAGGAAGCAGCACCAGCAGCTCTTGTTTATAATCGGCACTGCAAGAAAATTGACTTCCTAGAACTTCTTACTGAACACAGTAACTTCGGGTGAGAAATTATATGTCTTCATAAAATATTTTCACTTGAATGCAGAAGACAGAAAAGCTTAAAAACCAATAATTGTACAATTCCATTACGTATTTCAATGAATAATTCCGCAACCAGGAAGTTATAGATTTCCACGGATCAATATTTACTATGCACGATAAGCAATTTCGCGCATCACTGCAGTTGTAAAAACAATGTCAAATACGAAACTTTCCAAATAAACGAAATGGAAATTTTACGAAGCATCTAGGCCAAATTCTAATAGCAATTTATTCAACCGTTATCGCTATCAAACAGAAGATTGCCCCGTGGTCATAGCTGGATATACGTCAATTCACAATATATGCAAATTTTTCTTACGCACAAAATTTGTGATTACACATTAAATTGTTAAGTTTCTCCTATTTAAGAATTTCCACATGTTTATATTATAAACAGATAGAAATTATACTAAGTCCATAAGCACAAACGCAAGGTGGCCTCTGCCGGTATGGCTCTCATATTATTCGTAAATGTCAGGGAAATCTATCAGTCGTTAAAATGTTCGTGCGAGAGACGATACCATCGGCATGTGCTTCCTGGTAAGAATATAATATGTATTAGGCTAGAAAATAAAGCGGTTATTTACGTAAATCCTGTCTGCTAAATAGGTACAGGTATTTAGTTAATAACACAACAAATATTTCTAATGATGTTTATTAGAGGATGATAAAAACCTATTTATTTATACACACAACGGGGATGGCACATTTCAGAATCCTGTCTGCTGCACATCTACATCTTAATGGCGAAGGGAAATAGAAGAAAACAACAAAGGATCCGAAGAAAAATTGTGTGATATTTATAGACACAAGAATATTCATAATGTTGATTCGCATTTCTCCCCGTGTACAATTTTCCACTCAACCTTCACCTGTCTCTCGCTCTCTCTCTCTCTCTCTCTGTGCTTAATTGGGAGAGTTATGAGAACAGTTCCACGGAGTTTCTGAATGTACCGTGATAATTGTTCTGCAGGGACAATCCACTTTAGCTGCAGCAATTCTCAAATTCGATTTAACAAGGAACTTGGAACTTTCTTTGTTCTGTTCACTGATTCCATGGCACAATTGAAATTCTGGAGAAGGTTGCATAAATGAAAGAAAACGATGAGGTGACTTAGTTTCTTGGCTATTATAAAAGCTTAAAATCCGTAAACAACGAACTAACTTATTTTTAGTATTAAATTATGGCCTAGGAACAAAACGTTATATACTACTGCAAATTGTTATGACATACATTTTGGAAGACAGTATCTAAACTTCTCTAAAGCACAGAAAGATGGTCATAACACGAAAACTAACGACTTCCGTTTCTTGCTTTCATACGTAGGTAAAGGCTGTCAGTTTTAAACACAGCTACTTCACTTTGTTCAGAAATGAATGATCTCTAGTGGCCCTCTGCCAGAAAAGGTTAGTCACTGCTGCTGTACGTGGATGGAATCGCGTGTGTTTCTTTCGAGGTGTTCGATTTTGATGTCTATCGATATATTATCCGTTACGTTATTGTAGTTCAGTTCACCGCATTTCGTCTCTAGGTGGTATGAACTGCGTTTTGTTCGCTTCTTGTTGTGTCTTATGCAGTACTTGCTTAAAGCCAGTGACTTATATGAATCACGATTATGAAGACTATATATTTTTAGAAAAAGTCCGATGACTTGTAAAGTAAACGCGTTATTGATTTCTCTTGTGTAATAATGTTGAGTCATTTACTTGGAATGTAAGAGTAGTCTATGTTCAAAAACATCATAATTAGCCACAAAACATCGTAATTAACGAGCTGCAGTCTGATTACAGGAGACGATATCTGTAATAATAATCCCTTCCTAGATTCCGGTTATGAAGGAGGATAAATTTGATCATAAAGGCTTCCTAGAATCCGGTTCCGGTAAAGAGGAGTTATAATTATGACTGCTTGCTACAGACCAGTTACGAAGGAGTGAGTCAACTAAATTACGATTGCTTCCCAAGTCGAATTACGGACGAAGATTACTACGATTCCTTCCTACAGTCTGATTACCAAATAAGACAATTATAATTGTGATTGATACCTAGAGAGCAGTTACTAAAGATGATCATTTTATTCTTGATTTTAAGCTTTCGTCGTATTCTTCTGGGTTATTCCCTCGCGTCTGACTAAACTCAGACGCCGGGGAATAATCCAGAAGAAAGAATACAACAATGATCATTTTAATTGTGATTTATTTCTTGGAGTGCCCTTACGGCAGAGAAACAGTACAATTCTGATTGTTTTACAGAGTCTAGTTACGGGAAAGGATAATCATGATAATAATAATAATAACCATGATTAGTGTATAAAGTCCTGCTACTATGGAATTACTGTAATTCCAACTTATTCCTAGTCAGAACAGATTCATTCATATATCTTCGATCATTTTTAAACAGAAGATCGCATTAAATATTAACTATAATAATAATAATAATAATAACTATAATCATTAACTACAACTGTCACTGGAGCTGGATCCTGCTTGTGAAGCTAACAATTCCACAGCTAGCTAAGAAATGTTCTGCAGTGTACGGACACCGACTAGTCATTCTTGTGTTAACAGTACCTCGTCACTTGTCCATATTATGAACAGCATAATCCAGTCCCGCAAACTATTTCAACAAGAATTCTACATCGCGTAATTAAGAAATATCAGAAGCGTTAATTATCCTTCTACACTCGGCACATTTCTTTTTTACGATTTCCTGTCCCTTCACACAATTAATTCTTAACATTTTGACATACCTTATGAGCCCTTGTACTGGGAATTAGCTCCTACTACCACATGATAAAACAGATGCTCTAAATCATTACAACTCGAGCCACATTAAATTTGTCCTAGAATCTGTTCAGAATTTCATTCAACTTCAATATGTCGCTGAAAATTACCATTTTAAGGCAGTAACACTTGATTTACTAACACTGAAAATTGTGCATATGGTGAAACATGATGCTCTAACAAATGCATACAGTTCAATAGAATAAGCAGTATATTCTAAAGATGGTCATAGACTAGTATGTTGGAATAAACCTTTAGGATATGTATTTCAAAGTATAGTGGTACACAAAGTATATTGCAGGTTAATAAAATTTATTCTCGGATTTACTGTTGTACAGATCTACTAAACAGAAACAATACCCCACAAAATAAATGCGTTTGTCCAGTGCAAGTTCATATTACGGACGCAGCGTTTAGTGATAAGACGTCTGTGTGGTTAAATAATACCCGGTCATGCAGGCAGCAGATACATAGTAACATCATGCCAAATGAGACGTTGTTCATCAAGTACTTCATCAGAACAGGTGTGTGTGTGTGTGTGTGTGTGTGTGTGCGCGCGTGTGTGTGTGCGTGTGTGTGGAAAGCATGAACAAGCGTACAGCTAACTGGTCTAAATTTAATATACTGTAAATCAGGTACATCTTGAGCCAGGGATGAGCGAGCACACTAACCTACTGGAATTTGCATTGTATCTCATTATATTTGAGTTCTTTCTCTCTAAATTATTTTTACTCTTGGAAAGCAGTGGTATTCCTTTTAGGCGCGTCTGCAGTATTGAGGAAAGCGACCATTAGCTTCGTCGTGTCTGTGTGTCTGTATATCCGCACTGAAAACCTCGGCTCCCATTGGACGGATTTTCATGAAATTTAATATTTTTCGAAAATCTGTCCAGAAAATTAAAGTTTCATTAAAATCTGACAAGAATAAGGGGTAGTGTATATGAAGGCCTATGAACGTTTATGATATCTCCCTGAATTCTTCTTAGAGTGAGAGATATTTCAGACAAAAGTTGTAGAGAAAACCAAAACACGTGCGTTATTTTCAATAACGTTTTTTTCCCCGAATATCGTGGCATTTATGAGATACTGTGGAAAAATATGGTGGAAATGGACAGGCCAACGGCACATGTGCTTGGCATGCTGGGTAACTAAGGCTAAAGACACATACTCACTTATTGCTTTTCCACGGCAACAGTTGTTACGCGAAAGCGCCTCAATGTTACGCTGTACACCCGTCGCTTTTCTTGTTTGTTCCCGTACCACCAGTATCAATTTATGTATTCTTCTTAATTTCTCTTTTCTTACTCCAACATATTTTATTGGCTTTCTGCCATCAACCCTTTATGTTTCACGGTTGGTATAATGTAGTGAAATTTTGAGCACAACTTCAGGTATAAGATTTGGAATATACTTTTCAAAAATCAGGATTTGACACTGGATGGATATGTTAATTTCATACGCTATGCAATTCAACACTGTAACCATACGGGTTTGAGTTTATTGTGGAGGAACGAGGATACATAAATTAATGAGATAGTTAGATTAAGTAAATTCATATACAGACTTTATATTTTTGTCACGGATGATTAGATAAACCAAACCACAGGCCGCGTATAATGCTTTAGAAGGAGAGAATACGTGACTAGCATCTACTGACCAGACAGGATATGGGGGAGAAAAGACGTTAACGAGGTACAGTACAGCAGATATTTTGGCAACAGCAGGAGGATGTAACTTGAGAACCTGGAACGACCTATGAGGGATTGCTGAAATCGAAAATTTAACCAATTGCAACAATCGGATTTTGTTTAAATTTAAACGTGTAGGGAAACCGAGGATGCCGCGGGCTCAGCAATAGGATTCCTTCAGAGAGGACGCGACAACTGCATATCTCATCCAGATTATTAATAAACAATAGCCAAAATTTGAAATTGAGTGTTGAACGTGACCAAAGTAAGATAAAGAGAAGTGTCTTAAGTGCTTATACCTGATGTGTTAAATTCGTCCTCGAAATTTAGAACCGTCCTAAAGGTAAAATTATATGTCAGCTGGACTTACTTATAAGCGGAAGTGTCGGGTGTGTGATAAGGTGTGCTTCAGTGCCACGAGACAATAGGTATCATAAAGAAATTAAAATACATGACTTTGTGTGGTAACTAACATGTATTTATTCAAGTAAATAACTGTAAACTTATTTCTTCTGGCTGTTCATTCAAAACCAAGGACTGTGTTCAGACGTCTCTGAACATATCCCCGTAGATTCCCTCAAGCAGAACTCATGACTCTACCAACTATAGCGAGTAACATGTCCTACATATCTGTATCCTCCTAATTATCATATCAATTACAAGAATTAGGACACATGAACGGGACATAACATATTGAGTCCGAATTTTAACCCTGTAAAAAGACGGGTGAGAACGAACCACAGCCTATGGGTATATTCAGTAAACCAAACCTATACCTTTGAGGTTATAACCGGTGGGAACAGTTATTTAGTTATAGAAGGTCCAAAATCGTTTTCTGAAATGTAAAAATACATATGTTTCCGAATGAGGGTGGTCAGAAGCACCTGGTAAGAGATACAAGGGTCAGTTGAATAGCAAAGAGAAGGATGGTTACAGGGCAGAGAGTGAGAAAGAGACAAGTAGAGGTTAAAATAGGATAGAAGGCGCGATAAGCATATACAAAGGAGAGTTCTAGTTGTTACGTATTTGTCAATGTCAAGTTTAATGGAGTTTTGAAGTTTGCTAGGACAGTCAAAATTCGAGGGTTTGACACTTTTTCGAAATGTAAATCACGAGGGGGTGGATACCGTGTTAGTCACGGTAGCCCATTCAAAATGTCCAGTAAAGTACGCTATACGGGGCTTACAC
>Ga0123357_10001861_pt1 | contig 22912 bp, 15 predicted proteins | sample TergutEmb28metaG_FD_89873 | JGI IMG/M metagenome (GOLD analysis project Ga0123357, IMG submission 89873) | Embiratermes neotenicus P4 segment gut microbial communities from Petit-Saut dam, French Guiana - Emb289 P4 | ecosystem: Host-associated > Arthropoda: Insects > Digestive system > Gut ... | reverse complement strand
GACGATATGCTCTTCCCATGCCCTCCTCCGTGCGGCGGCAAAATCGCCCACATCAGTACCCCCAACACCAGCACCACCGCTCCCACTCCCGCCGCCAGCAACCATCCCGGCGCCCGCGCCAGATTGAACCTGCCTCCTCCCACGCCGCTCCACGTTCCACGGGTTTCGCCTCCCCCTCCCTGGCTCATCGTCTGGGGCGCAAAGACACGGCGCCCGCCGCCCAGACCCGCATAACTTTCACGCTGCTCGCCTGGTTCCGCGGAAAGCGGAACACGCACCGCCGGCTGGGTAGGAGGTGGAGGAGAATCGCTCGCTGCAATCTCAGAATCTTCCCTCCCCTCCTTCTCCTCGCCCCTCTCCGGCACATCCGTCGGCTCCACTTGCGGAACCTCCACCATCGGCGGCCGAATGCTCGGCGATTGCCCCGCCTCCACCCCCGTCGCCGGCGGCTCAAATAACCGCTGCTGTCCCGGTTCCTGCTGCATCACACCGCCCGCCACCTTCGCCAGCGGCTCCGTCAGCACCGGCACCTCTTCCCCCTTCCCCTCCTCTGACGGATCGTTCGATTTGCTCGACCACCACGACGGAATCTTGAGCGAGCCTCCGCCGCCCCCTTTGGGCACCTTGAGCGTGCTCTTATCGATCAGCTCAAATAACGCTGCCGCATCCTTACGCTTGTTCGTCGCCATCACGCGCTCCGCGTCGTATTGAACACTCGTCCAGGCATCCTGCCCAAACCAGGACTCATTTCATGTCCCAATTACTTTAATCTATCTTCGGTCCGCAGCACAACCTACCATGAGCCTCAATAGGTTCAGTGAAGGCGTATGATCGTTAAGTCGACTTGACGATTTAACGATTTAACGATTTAACGACTTGACGATCGGGTAGCAGTTGACTGAGTGGCGGTCGCAGGGGCGCCCGGCGGTTCCCAGTGCCAGCCGCCGCCGAGAACGGCGTACAGACGCGTCTGGTTCGCTCGCTGCGTCAGATTCAACGCAATAAGATTCTGCTGCTGGGCAAACAGCGACCGCTGGGCATCGAGCACATCCAGGTAAGTATCCAGCCCTTTTTCATATCGAATCAGCGACAAGCGATAGGTCTCAGCGACGGCCTTCACCAGCGACTGCTGGGCCGCCACTTCCTCCAACACCGTCTTCTGCACGGCCAGGGCGTCGGCAACCTCACGAAAACCGGTCTGAATCGCTTTCTGATATTGGGCAACAGCGATGTCTCGATCCGTTTTACTGGCCGGCAACGCCTGCCATGTGCGGGCGTCGAAGATCGGCATGACGATTTCCGGGCCGTAGCTCCAGGCGCCAGAGCCGCTCTTGAAGAGGCTGGAGAGTGCTCCGCTGCCGGCGCCCAGTGCCGCGGTGAGCGAAATACGGGGGAAGAACGCGGCGCGGGCCGCGCCAATGTTGGCATTCGCCCCTATCAGATGACGCTCGGCCTGAAGAATGTCCGGACGCCCCAAAAGTACTGAAGAAGGCAAACCGGCAGAGAGTTCCGGGAACGCGTTTATCTGGCTGAGATTCTCGGAGAGAAGCTCGTCCGGAACCGCAGCGCCGGCCAGGAGGACCAGAGCGTTTCGGTCTAACTCGATTCGCCGGGAGTAGTCCGCCACGGCGACACGGGCGGTATCCACCTGCGTTTGGGCGCGATGCAGGTCCAACTCCGGCGATTCGCCAAGCTCCACTCGCCGCTTGATCAGATTGTAGGAATCCTGCTGGGCCTTGAGCGTATCGCGTGCCAGTTGCAAAGCTTCGCGATCCGCGGCCAGCGTCAGGTAACTCTCCGCAACCTGCGAAATCAGCAGAATCTGAACACTGCGACGTCCCTGCTCGGAGGCCAGATATTCCTGCAGAGCCTGATCCGCGAGACTCCGAATCCGCCCGAACAGATCGATTTCCCAGGCCACAGCCCCCAGATTCACGGTGTACTGATTGGCGACCATGGACTGCCCGGTCAACGACAGGTCCTTGGGAATCCGCTCGCGAATCCAGCTACCGCCCATGTTCGCCACCGGCAGCAGCCCCGCCTCCTGAATGCCATATTCCTGCCGAGCCCGCTGAACGTTGAGCGCCGCGATTCGAAAATCGCGGTTATTTTCCAGAGCCACGGCAATGACCTGCCGAAGCTTGGGATCCGCAATAAATTCCTGCCAATGCGGCAGCGTCGCCTCCCCATCCTCTGGTTGCGTCGTGGGCCAAGCCGCCGGAATCGAGGCATCGGGACGCTGGTACTCGGGCGCCAGCGAGCACCCTGCTGCCGACAGAATTAGCCACAGACAGCCACAGACAGACACGGACAGAGTTAAAGTTCGAAATTCGAATGACGAATGACGAATCAAATCACAAAGCCATCCGTGTTTATCCGTGTTCATCCGTGGCCATTCACGTCGTTCATCTGTCTGTGTTTGTCTGTGTCTGTCTGTGGCTAATTCCGTTTTCATGGTTCATGGCCCTCGCTTGTTTGAGCCGTCAGTTCCGGTTCTGTTGCCTTGGTGGCCCGGTGGCGGTGCTTTTTGGAGAGCTTGAAGATCATCACGTAAAACAGGGGGGCAAAGAGAGTGACCAGGACGGTGGAGGTAATCACGCCGCCGAGGACGCCCACGCCGATTGCCTTCTGGGCTCCAGCGCCGGCTCCATTCGCCAGCGCCAGCGGCAGGACACCAAAGCCAAACGCCAGTGAAGTCATCACGATTGGCCGCAACCGCAACTTCGCCGCCTCCAGCGTCGCCTCCATCAGGTCCATGCCTTCCTCCACACGAGCCTTGGCAAACTGCACGATCAGAATGGCGTTCTTGGTCGTCAGCCCCAGAATGGTCAGCATCCCGATCTGGAAATACACATCGTTGGGCATTTTCAGCAAGCTCGCGGCAAGCACGCCTCCGATCGCCCCCAACGGCAAGACCAGCAGAATCGAAATCGGCACCGGCCAACTCTCGTAAAGTGCCGCCAGACACAGAAAGATCACAAGAACCGAGAAGGTGTACAGGATGCCGGTCTGGTCACTGGCCATGCGTTCCTGGTAGGAAACGCCGGTCCAATCGAAAGCGAATCCCTGCGGCAGTTGGGCGGCGATGTCCACCAAGGCCTGCATCGCCTCGCCCGAACTTCGCCCCGGAGCCGCTTCAGCCCAAATCTCCAGCGATGGAAACGCATTGTACCGCTCGAGCTTGGGCGACCCCCTGCTCCAGTACCCCGTGGCAAAGGCCGTAAACGGAACCATCTTCCCCGCCGTATTTCGCACATAAAGCTTATCAATATCCGATGGAAGCATACGGAAGGGCGCATCCGCCTGAGCATAAACGCGCTTGACTCGCCCATTTTGAATGAAATCATTCACATAGGCACTGCCGAACGCGGAACTGATCGTATCGTGGACAGCGTTGATGGGCACACCCAAAGCCCCGACTTTAGCCCAGTCGATATCCACATGGAACTCCGGCACATCCTCCATACCGTTCGGACGCACCTTGGCCAGACGCTCATCCTTGGTCGCCATCTTCAGGAGTTGATTCCGGGCATCAATGAGCGCATCGTGCCCTAGACCACTGCGATCCTGAAGCTGGAAATCGCATCCCTTGGCCATGCCAAGCTCGATCACCGCCGGCGGCGCATAGGCGAATACCATCGCATCCCGCCATTGAGAAAACGCCCCCATTGCCCGTTTGGCAATCTCCGTAACCTTCAGTTTCGGATCTTTCCGAAGATCCCAGTCTTTAAGCTTGATGAACCCCATCCCCATGTTCTGCCCCTGCCCGCCGAAGCTGTTACCCGCGACGATCATGCTCGTCTCGACGGCATCCGGCTCCTGTGTCCTAAAATAATCGCGAACACGCGTCATCACCGTCTGCGTGTCTTCCAAGGTGGCGTTGGGCGGAAGAATTGCCTGCACCATCAGCATGCCCTGATCCTCGTCGGGCAGATAAGCCGTCGGCATTCGCTTGAACATGTATCCAAGTGCCACCACGATCAGCACGAAGATGATCAGGTGCGGGAACATAAAGCGAAGTGCCAGGTTGACCTGCTTGACGTAGATATTTCGGGCACTATCGAAGAACTTGTCAAAGAGTCGGAAGAACGGGCGAAGGAACCAGACGCCGCCCTCCGCGGGAGCGTGCCCCTTGGGCACCGGCTTAAGCATGGCCGCACAGAGCACCGGCGTCAAAATCAAAGCCACCAGCACCGACAGCAGCATCGAAGCCACCACCGTCACCGAGAATTGCCGATAAATCACACCCGTCGACCCCGTCATAAACGCCATCGGCCCAAACACCGCCGAGAGCACTAACCCGATACCAATCAGCGCACTGGTAATCTGGTCCATGGACTTCGCCGTCGCCTCACGCGGACTCAGACCCTCTTCGCTCATCAACCGCTCGACGTTCTCGACCACGACAATCGCATCATCGACCAGCAGCCCGATCGCCAACACCATCCCGAACATCGTCAGCATGTTGATCGAGAACCCAAACATCCCCAAAATCGCGAACGTCCCCAGCAGCACCACCGGCACCGCAATCGTCGGAATCAACGTCGCCCGCATATTCCCCATGAACAGATACATCACCAGGAACACCAGCACGATCGCCTCAAAGAGCGTCTTGACCACCTCTTCAATCGCGACCTTCACGAACGGCGTCGTATCGTAGGGAAACGCATACCCGATCCCCTTGGGAAAATAGTGCGCCAGATCAGCCATCTTGGCCTTCACCGCATCCGCCGTCTGAAGCGCATTGGCCCCCGGCGCCTGGCGAATCGCCAAACCCGCCGCCGGCTTGTCGTTATAATAGATCTCCATGTCATAACGCTCCGCCCCCAGTTCCGTCCGACCAATATCGCTCACACGCACAATCGAACCGTCCGGATTCGTCCGAATCGGAATGTTCGCAAACTCCTGCGGCGTCTGAAGCAGACTCTGCACCATAATCGACGCATTCATCTTCTGCCCCGGCACCGCGGGCACGCCGCCAAACTGACCGGCAGAAACTTCCACGTTATACGCCTGCAATGCCGTCACCACGTCGCCGACGGTCAGGTTGTAGTCGGTGAGCTTGTTGGTATCGAGCCACACACGCATGGAGTACTGGCTGCCGAAGACCTCGACCTCGCCGACGCCCGGCACACGGGCCAGCACCTTCTCCACATTAGACGCCGCATAATCGCGGACATCATCGCCGGTCAACGTCCCGTCGTTGGCATAGACGTTCACAATCAACAGATAGTTACGTGTGGATTTACTGACCTTGATGCCCTGCCTCTGCACGACCTCCGGCAGACTGGGCATCGCCAATTGCAACTTGTTCTGCACCTGCGACCAGGCCAGATCCGGATCCGTCCCCGGCGCAAAGGTCAGCTCGATACGCGAAGCCCCCGACGAACTGCTCGACGCCGACAGGTAGAGCATCTTATCGAAGCCGGTCATCTTCTGTTCGATGATTTGGGTAACGCTGTCCTCGACGGTTTTCGCCGACGCTCCGGGATAATACGAGTCAATCGCGATCGACGGCGGAGCAATAAGCGGATACTGCGAAATCGGCAAATTGTAAATCGCCAACGCCCCCGCCAACATCAAGATGATGGCGATGACCCACGCGAAAACAGGCCGTTCAAGAAAGAACCGGGATAACATGACTCGGCTCCACTAATTAGACTTCTGAGTGTTAGCCCCCGGCTCTGCCGAGGGTTGGGGCTGCTTCGCCGGAGCTTTCCAAGACATTTCCGTCACCGGCGCACCCGGCCGCACTTTCTGCACCCCCTCCACAATTAAATGATCACCCGCCGCAATCCCACTGGAAACCAGCCATTGATCCCCATAGGTCCGATCCAACACCAGTTTCCGCACAGCAGCCTTCCCGTCGGCGACGACCAAAGCCAACGGTTCCCCCCGCCCGTCCCGCGAAACCGCCTGCTGCGGTATCAAAATAGCCTTCTCATTAATGCCTTCCTGAATCACCGCCCGTGTAAACATCCCCGGCAACAGCACACCATTCGCATTGTCAAAAACCATCCGTAAAATCACCGACCCTGTCGTCGGATCCACCGTCACTTCCCGAAACTGCAACGTTCCCTTGGACGGATAAGTACTGCCATCTTCCAAGATCAAACTGACCTGATCCTCCCCGCCTTGTCGCTGGAGCTTTCCCTGCTCGAGCCGCCGTTTGAGCCGAAGCAGTTCGCTGGTGGACTGCGGCACATCCACGTAAATCGGATTAAACTGCTGAATGGTAGCCAAAGCCGTCGCCTGATAGGCCGTCACGATCGCCCCCGGCGTGACCGCCGATCGTCCGATGCGTCCGGCGATGGGCGCCGTGATCTGCGTATACCCCAAATCAATCTTCGCCGCCGCCACCGACGCCTGTGCCTGCTGAATCGTCGCCTCCGCCACCGCAATCGCCTGGCGATCCGTCTCCACCTGTGCCTCCGCCGCCCGCAGACTTGCCTCCGCCACCTCCGCATCCGTCACCGCCTGATCCCGCTGGCTCGTCGCCACCGCCTTCTCCTTAAACAAATCCTCCATCCGCTGCCGGTTGATTTTCGCCAAATCCAGCGTCGCCAATTGCCGCTTCACCCCCGCTTCGCTGGCAATCAATGCTGCCTTAGCTCGGCTCACCGACTTCTCCGCCACCGCCACATTCGCCAACGCATTATCCAACGCCACCTGGAACGGCGAGGGATCAATCTGATAAAGCACCTGCCCCGCCTGCACCTCGACCCCCTCCTCAAAAAGCCGCTTCTGAATCAGCCCGCTCACCTGTGGCCGAATCTCCGCCACCAAATACCCACTCGTCCGACCAGGCAACTCACTCGTCAGCACCACCCGCTGTGGTTGAACAACCACCGTAGCAACCTCCGACGGCGGCATCTGGCCTTGAGCAGAGGACTGAGAACCCTGTTGTTGACGATCACAGGCGGTCAGCAGAGGCAGCGCGGCCACTGCCACGCCAGCCCACCACTTCCATGGGCGTTGATTCATTGACAAACTCCCAATTTCCGAAGTTCACGCCCGGAATTCACGCTTTAGCGTGTCACAGGGGGGGGAGGGGGGGGCACGCGAAAGCGTAAACGCCGAACGTAAACTCCAAACTCTTTCAGAAACGACCGATTCTAGGACATGAATGGCGCTTGTCAAGCCATAATTCAAATTTAAGTTTCAAATTTAAGTTTGAATAATACCCGGAGGGTGGAGTAGAATGTTCAAAGTCTGCCCGTTTTTCTGGGATGCCCCAACCTTATTGGTACCACGACCGTCAGGGAGCGTGGGGGGCCGACGCAGATGCCCCATCGCTCCCTGACGGTCGCGGTACCAATACCCATGCTGATGCGATTCCGCGAGGGGACCGATGCCGAACGTCAAGAACAACGCTGCTGCCCAGGAGACCCGTCGCCGTCTTATCGAAGCCGCCGGTGAAATCTTCGCCGAGCGAGGCCTCCACGCAGCTACCACCAAAGAAATTACCGATCGAGCCGGCGTCAACGCCGCCGCCATCAACTACCACTTCCGCGACAAGTTCGAGCTCTACGCCGCCGTGATCCGCCACGCGCTAAGCCAGGCCCCTGTCGCTTTCCTGACGCACGCCGCCGACGCCCCTCCTCCTCCTCCCGAAGACCGCCTGCGAGCCTACGTCACCAATATCCTCCAGGATTTTCGTTCCTCCTCCCGCCCCGCCTGGCACGCTACCCTCATCGCCCACGAACTCGTCCAGCCCACCGCCGCCCTCCAGGCCGTCATGGAAGAATTGATCCGCCCATGGGTCGACTACATCGAAGGCATCGTCCGCGACATCCTCGGCCCAGACGCCCCCAGAGACCAAATCATCCGTGCCGCCATGAGCGTCAGTTCCCAATGCTTCCTCTACCGCTACAAGAGCCAACTCACCTATTGGCTCTACCCCCAACTCTTACACGAAGAAAACCTGCAACCTGGCATCGACCACATCGTAGCCTTCTCCTTAGCCGCCCTACGTGGCCTGCGCTCACAATAAAAATCCCAGAGACTGCGATCAAAAAAACAGGGATTGCAATCCCTGGGCACGACGGAGCATCAGCCACACCGCCACAACTGTTCCAAATCTTCAATCAACCTTAGTGATTTCTTCACATTGAACCGTTAATGTACCCATCCATGACGCGAAACAGATTCGCAGTAGTTCAGTATGGAAGCCTTGTGGTTTCTCTGGTAGTATTTTCGTTTTGGAGACAGAAATGAACATCGGCACATGGACAAACAAGGCCGCATTCGCGGCAGCCCTCCTCCTCGTCACAGCAGGTACCTCCGCATGGGCGGACGGAGAACCCACCGACGTCGCGGCGGAACTCAAAGCCCTCAAAGCTCGCATCGCCGAGCTGGAAGCCAAGGAAAACACCAACTGGCTCTCCGAGGAGCGAACCGCCCAAATCCGCGGCATCGTCGAAGAAGTCCTCGCCGACGTCAAAAAACGCAACCAGTCCAACACCCCAGACTTCGGCTACAACAACGGCTTTTACATCCAATCCCCCGACGGCAACTACAAGCTCCAGGTCAACGGACTCCTCCAATTCCGCTACGTCTACTCACGCAGTGAAGTCCGAAACCGCGACGCCTTCGGCAGCAACGTTCCCCCCAGCGGAGACGCTAGCGCCTTCGGCTTCCGACGCGCTCGCCTCTATTTCTCCGGAAACGTCTTCGATCCTAACCTCATCTACATGATCTCCGGCGACTTCGGCGGCTCCTCCAGCAACTCCGGAAACTTCCAAATCCTCGATACCTACCTCGGCTACAACTTCACTCCCGCCCTCAAAATCAAGGGCGGTGCCATGAAAATCCCCTTCACCTACGCCGAGCTTTATTCCTCAGGCCTCATGGCGCCTGAAGCCGCCACCACCGCAATCCCCTTCGACGCCGTCCGCACACTCGGCCTCAGTCTCTACGGTGACATCATCAAGGACAAACTCAACTACGAAGTCCAGATCAACGACGGATCCAAGTCCAACTCCCTGGGCAGACCCGCCGACGCCAGCGGCGCTCTCGACAACCGCTACGGCTTCTACGGCCGCATGGAATGGGCCGGCAACGGCAACATGAAAGAATTGCGTACCGAATCCGACTTCAAGGGCTCTAAGGACTTCATCTGGATGCTCGGCGTCGCCGCCGGCTACGAAGAACAAAACTCCCAGAGCAACGCCTTCCCACGCCCCCAAACCTCCCTCGCTCTCCTGGGACTCTCCTCCAACACCAGCCCCGGATTCGTCGCCTCACAAACCGTCAACGGCAGCCTCTTCCGCGCCACCACTGACTTCCACGCCAAATACCGCGGCCTCTCCTTCGGCGCCACCGGCTACATGCAATACCTCAACGACGAACTCCCCGCCGGCGCCACCACCGACAGCTTCCGCAATCTCTTCGGCAAAAGCAGCATCGGCCAGGCCGGTTACGTCCTCCAGGCCGGTTACATGGTCATCCCCCAGAAACTCGAACTCATCGGTCGTTTTGGCCAGCTCATGACCTTCGGCCTGCCCAACCGCATGGAAGAATACACCCTCGGCGTCAACTACTTCTTGTACGGGTCGAACGCCAAAATCCAATTGGGTCTGACCTACATTCCCAACGAAGCCGCCTTCAGCGACTCGGGCGCCAACACGATCCAAAACACGCAGGACCTGATCATGCAGGCCCAATTCCACCTGGAGTTCTAACAAGGCGCATGACACGAAATGCAAAACAAGGAGCGTCCCCGCTTTGCGGGGTGGAGCCCCGCATGGCAATGCGGGGCTTTGCCTCGAATCGGAAGGTTATTTCGGACTTGTTCCTCAGTTCAACTGATTTCCACGCACGATCGCCCTTTGGCCTACCCTTCGCCTCCCTCTGGTTGGATTGAGGACTTGCAACTCCTATCCATTGAACATATGCGCGGCACACAAAGCAAAGCCCCTGGATTGCAATCCCGGGGCTTTTCATTTTCGGGCTGAAGTCTTCCTCAAAAAGGGACGATAACGGCGGAAGCAGGTGATCTCTTTGGAGACTTCGCATGAGTCAGGCCCCCCCCTTGTCTTCCGCCGCCGCCGTGCTTGATCCGGCAAAGCAGGAACAGCAGAGCATTATCGACAAGGCGGTGAACTCGATTACGCAGATTGCGACGCTGCCCGAGATCGCCGGCAAAGTCATCGAACTCGTCGAAAATCCAAAGTCCACCGCACAGGATCTCAACAAACTGATCTCCAACGATCCGGCCCTCTGCACGCGAATCCTGAAAGTGGTCAACTCCGCGTTTTATGGTCTGCCCGGGCAAATCGGCTCGATCAATCGGGCGATTGTGCTGCTGGGTTTGAATGCGGTGAAGAATATTGTGATTGCCGCTTCGATCAACAAGTTGTTTCGTAGCGGTCGGGTTTCGCCGCACTTTTCGGCGAAGGATCTCTGGACCCACTCGATTGCCGTGGGCGTGATGAGCAAGCTGATCGTGCAGAAACTCAATAACACGCTGCCGGACGAGGCATTTCTCGCCGGCCTCATCCACGACATGGGGATTCTGGTGGAATTGCAGGCATTTCGCGAACCACTGGTGGAGATTGCCCAGCGAGCCACCAATGAACAGGTCCGCTATCTCGACCTCGAAACGCAGATCATCAAGGTAGACCACCAGGCGTTGGGCTCCGGCCTCACCAGCAAATGGAAGTTCCCCAGATCGTTCCAATACGTCACCGGGTACCATCACAACCCGATGTCGCTGGCCCACGACTGCCGCTGGCTCGCCTGCATCGTGCATGTGGCGGACCACTTCGCCTGCCTGCAGGGCATCGGCTACTCGCTCACTTGCAAAGGCCAAACGCTCGACCCGGCGGTGCTCAGGGAACTCGAATTGTCCATCGAGACGATCAAGGAAGTTCTGGCCATGCTGCCCGAAGCGCTCAAGGAAACGGAAGCGCTGTTGGCATAAAAGAAGTCGGGAAAAAGTCGAAGGCGGAATGCACCGCAGCTCCAGAGCCAATTGATTTGATAAAATCCGCTGGTGCGGTGTCGGGGCTGGCCCTCGCCGTCGGCCTGCCGATCTCACTGACACCAATTCCCTTTCCACTTCGACTCAAACCTGAATAACTTGTGTAGATACCACTGCCGTGGAAGGGGTGGGCTTTTGTGCGTGTTAAAACAGCTTTCCCGGGCGCGGCAGCGGACCGATCAGCGGTTTGGCGTATGACATGTATGCCGCGGTCATGTCGTTGCCGTCCTTGATCCATTCTGCTGGCAACGGCTTGGTCAACCGAGCGACCGTGTCCAACGGCGTTGGGAAAAAGGCGATTTTATAAGGTGATTCCGACACTCGCTTCATCGCGACGGAGCCGGAAGACAGGCCGTTCGGAGCTGTCAGAGCGTATTGCACCGCCAGTCGGCCGCATTCGCGGGCTTCGGGGGCGTCGGTTTCCGAGACGATCGTTGGGAAGGAGCGTTGCAGGTAGCCGAAGGTATCGCCGCGGACGCGGAGTTTGACGGTTCCGCCGCCGCGTGTGGCCATGAGGTTGCCGAGCTTGTCTTTGATGAGATTGGTGAGGTAGTCCGCGAGTGCTCCGGAGCCGGAGAGTTGGCGGTTGCCGTGGGCGTCGACTTCGCCGCCCTGCATGATTTTTTCGGCGAGCAGGGATTTTTTGTCGTTCGCTTTGTAGCGAATGCCTTCGGAGACGGCGATCACGCAGCGTCCGAGTTTTGTGAAGATGCGGTCCACGTCGCCGATGAACTTATCTTCGTTGAAGTCGGCTTCCGGCACGTAAATCAGGTGAGGGCCATCGTTCTCGTCGAAACGTGCCAACGCCGACGCAGCCGTAAGCCATCCCGCATCGCGGCCCATCACGCAGTTGATCTTGATCCCCTTGAGTGAACGATTGTCGGCATCGTCGCCCATGTGTGCCAGTGCGACGAATCGGCCCGCGGAGCCGTAGCCGGGACAGTGGTCCGTCGTTCGCAGGTCGTTGTCGATGGTTTTGGGAACGTGATAGACGTTGAGATTGACGCCGTTGGCCTTGGCCATTTCCGCAGTGATGCGAGCGGTGTCGGCGGAGTCGTTGCCGCCGAGGTAGAAAAAGTATTGTACGTTGTGCTTTTTGAACGATTCGAAAATTTGATGGCAGTAGGCTTCGTCGGGCTTGTCACGGGTGGAACCCAGCGCGGAGGAAGGCGTCTGTGCGACGCGTTCGAGCAGGTCTGCGGACAAGTTGTCGAGTGTAAGGAAATCAGAATGGATGATGCCGCGAACGCCGTGCTTGGCGCCGAGGATTTTGCCGATCTTGTTTTGTTTTTGTGCGTGGGTGAGCGCCTCGATGACGCCTACAAGCGATTGGTTGATGACCGCGGTGGGTCCGCCGGATTGTCCGATGATTGCATTGCCGAGCATGGCTACGTCTCCTGAAGAAAGTTTCCTGGAATAGGTCGAGTTGCTCAGTATAGGATCAAAGCGTGCGACGCGAAACTGGCGTCGCCATTGTCTAAAAATTTTCTATCTGAAAATTTTCGTTTACAATTTCTTCGCTTGAGTTATAGTGAATTGATGATGATTCTCTCGCCGAGTGTTCGTCATGGTGACGACACCTCGCGGGAAACAACTCTCTAAGGGAGTAGAACCATGGCAAAAGGCAACAACGCCCAGAAACGCGAAAAGAAGAAACCCAAAAAGGCCAAAAAGTAAGCCAGACGGGTCATCCCGTTTGGACTGACACGCGCAAGAGCCCGGAATCTCATTCCGGGCTCTCGCATTACCCGGAGCCGTTTTTCTCATGTCCACTCCAGCCCTGTCGACAACTGCCGCGTCAAAACCGCTTTCTGATTTTCGTTCCCTGGGTCCCTGGTACATTGCGGCCATTCTTCATTCCTATGCCGCCACGCTTTTCAGCATCGGCTGTTATGATTTTGCCGACAAACAGCTCCACGCTTCGGCGGCCACGCGGCTCTGGCTCTCGGCCATCTGGGGATTCGGCTACATTTTCATTGCCATTGTCGCCGGCAAGTTCACCGTCAAATACGGTCCCCGCAGATTTCTCTCCTTCATGCTTCCTGCCTGCCTTGCTGCCCAACTCCTCGCCCTGCTCATCTTGCCCACCCCCGTTCAATACGGCATTCCTGTTCTCATCGTCCTGATGATCCTGCTCAACGTGACCAGTTCCTCCTGCTGGCCCGCTCTTGAGACCGCCACCTCGCGTTCGCCTGCCAAGATGCCGCTCTCTACACGTATGGCTATCTACAATATCTGCTGGTCCACCACCGGTTTCGCCGCGGTGTTTACCAAGGGCGTTCTGCAGGAAGTCTGGTGGGGGCTGATCTTTGTTGGACCTGCCATCGCCACTCTTGGCATCTGCGTTCTCCTGTTTGGCTTCTCGATTCCGGACGCGATGATGGGTCAGGAGAACGTTCCGGAGGAGGCTCATGATGAGACGGAGATTGATACGCCTGCGATGCGTCGCCGCGCGATGACGCTTCTGCACATGGCGTGGATCAGTAATGCCATGTCCTACGTCGCCGGCAACGTGATCTCTCCCGTGCTGATTTTCCTGGCCATGGCTGCGTGGGTATCCTATTATGGGCACGAAGTTTCGCTCACCGTGGCAGGAATCGTGACCAGCGTCAGTGGACTCGCACGCATGGCTGGTTTCATCCTCACCATGAAATGCAAATTCTGGCACTACAAAGCACGCTGGCTGGTTGGAGCACAAGCGGCAATGACGCTTGCGTTCCTGATGATGCTGACCTGGCATCAGCCGCTGGCGTTGATCCTCACGCAAGTCATCTTCGGCCTGGCACTGGCCCTGATCTACTCTAGTTCCCTCTACTACGCGATGCACACGAGCGAAGGCTCCGGCGAACATGCCGGTTTCCACGAAGCGCTGATCGGCGCGGGCATGTGCGTTGGGCCGGCCATTGGTGCCCTGGCCGCTGCGGGCGCCTCCACCGATTTCCACGCACAGCTCGGATCGCTGCACCGCGTCGCTTACGTCGTCACAGGGCTTCTCCTTCTGGGCACGGCCGCGATGGCTTACCTTGCGATGCGAAGAGGTGACAAGGTGACAGGGTGACAAGGTTCGCCGCGTTACCACGCGGTGCTCCCTGTCACCCCTTCACCTTGTCTTGTCTGTGAGATGCCGGAGTATGGAATGACAGAAATGGCCCCTCATCGCTTGCCGCTTCGCCTGGGCATCCTCATTTCCGGCAGCGGCGCTACGCTCGAAAACCTCGCGGCCGCCATTGCGAGACGGGAACTCAGCGCTCAGATCACTACCGTCATTGCCTCCAACGACACCTGTTACGGCATTCAGCGAGCCAGGCGGCTCAACCTGCCGGTCACCGTGATCAGCCGCAAACAGGCCGCCCCCCCCCTCTCACTCGAAGCGTTCTCGCGGCAGATCGCGCAGCACCTTCGCCATCACCGCGTCGAACTCGTTCTCATGGCGGGCTTCTTATCGCTCTGGCAGATCCCCGACGATCTTGCCGGCAAAGTCATGAACATCCACCCTGCTCTTCTGCCGAAGTTCGGCGGCGCCGGCATGCACGGCCACCATGTCCATGAAGCCGTCCTTGCCGCCGGCGAAAAGGAATCCGGCTGCACCGTCCACTTCGCCGACAACACTTACGACCACGGCCCGATCATCCTGCAAAAACGCGTTCCCGTCCTCCCCACCGACACTACCGAGACGCTCGCCAGGCGCATCTTCGAACAGGAATGCCTCGCCTATCCCGAAGCCGTCCGCCTCTTCGCGGCAGGGAAATTAAAATAAAAAACGTCAAAATCTTTGAACCTTTCTCCTCCGCCGCGCACTGAACTGCCAAAGGTATCTGTTCGTAAGGAGAAAATCGTGCTGCAACGCTCATTCGTCGGTGTTCTGATGCTTCTGGCTTTAGTTGGATGCGCCCAATCCTACACCGTTCCCGGCGGTCCCGCCGATTTCTCCAAACTCGGTCTTACCGAGCAAGCCCGTCTCGCTGCCACCGACGCTTCCATCCGCCAGGCACTCGATAAGAAACCGCTTGTCACTTTCCCCGCCACCATTGCCATCGCTCGCGTCCAGGCCGGCGACTACTCATCCTACAACAGCCCCGCGCGCCCGGTCGGCGTCTACAGTGTGATTACCGTGCGCGATGTCGAAAAAGATGAAGATATTGAAATGATCGCCAAATTGCCGCAGGTCGCGGGCGTCGCCACCATGAAACGTATTCTGCTGGATCAAACGCTCAACACGGACCTTGAGCTTCGCGCCGCCGCCGCCCGCCTCCACGCGAACCTTCTGCTCTACTACACGTTCGACACCGTTTTCGAGACCGAGACCAAAGTTCGTCCGCTCGGCGTGATCACGCTGGGCCTGTTCCCCAACAAAAACGCCAAGGTCACAAGCACCGCCTCCGCCGTACTGATGGACGTGAACAACGGCTACATCTACAGCGTGGTCGAAGCGACCAGCTCCGACCACCAGCTCACCAACGCATGGGAATCTGAAAATACGATTGACGAAGTCCGCCGCCGCACCGAGCGCGACGCCTTTGACCAGCTTCTCAAGCAATTCAAAGCGGAATGGCCGATCGTTCTGGCCACGTACAATCGGCCAGGGTGATGGGCACGCCCGCAATCAGTCCGGCGCGTTTGCGGAGCAGCTATTCGGTAACTGATGATCACATCGTTGGAGGGGAAGCCATCTGAAATCAGGTAGCTACTCGCCGGCGAGTTGGGCGATTTTCTGGCGCAACGCGGCCGATACAAAAAATTTCAGATCGAATACCAAGCGGTCCACCAGCGGCATAACTTGTGCTATGCGACTCTGCCGTTTGGCTTCCAGGAGCACGCCCAAGACGCCGATGGTTGGCAGGCCGAGGTGGCGGGCGGAGTCGGTGCCTTTGCGCTCGTCCATCAGCAGAAGATCGGCGTGGAGTTCGATGGCAATGGCGATCGCCTCGGTTTCGCCGGCATCGAGATCGGTTGGAATTCCCAGTGAGAGTGGATGCGCTTGTGCAACGTGGATTTGGAAGTGCGGATAATCAGCGATCTCGAGGGCAGGACACGTTGTGGTGGATCTACGGAGTTCCACCTGAACGGTGCGCGGAATAATCACCGTGCCGTAGAGTTCGTGGCAGAGCGAAAGCAATCCCAGATGATGAAGAGCACGGATTGGGGACGAATCGCTGATGACGATCAACGGCACTTACCACCGTCCGAGTTTCTTCAGAGTGGCAATATCATCATCCAGCATTTGCTCAGTATAACGGTAGCGCGGCAGACTTCTCTTTTGGAGTTGGGCTTCGAATTCCGTTTCGGTGAGGCTGGCGAATCTCGCGGCATGCCCGATGGTAAGCTTGCCGGCGTCGAACCAACGACAGGCTATTTCGATCTTGGCTTCGCATTCGTTCATTCCGGCGGCTTTAAGCATTTCATCGGAAATCATCAGCGGCATTGTCATAACCTCCACCAACATTATAACACGCTATCGGTTTTTTAATTTTTTAATTTTTCAATTAAATCAGTCCGGCGCGTTTGCGGAGCAGCCATTCGGCGGCGATCAGGGCGGCGAAAAGACTGAAAAAGGACCAATGCGCGATTTTTGTGCCGCGGGCGGCCGGGTCGGTGAAGAAACCGATGTTTTCGGTGATGGTGTGGGTGCGTTTGACTTCGGGGAGATTCGCGGCCAGGAGGTCGATGTAGCAGGCGTCGAGCGCAAAGCCGTGGCCGTCGTGGGCGATGCGGGTGAGAAGAGAGGGGTCGGTGTTCATGTTGCGACGCTCAAGATCGAGTTGCGGGAGAATTTTGATCAGCAGGGTTTTCTGCGTGACGGAAGGATCGGTGTTGAGGAGGCGTTCGACCGATTCGCCTTTGAGCGAGATTTCGATATCGCCGGGCGGCAAACCTGCGAGCGTGGCGCGGTAATAGCCGGGGGTTTCGGTTTCTTTGAAAGTTGCTTGAGTTTCGCGTTTTTCTTCTGGCTTCTGGCTATTGGCTTCTGGCTTCCAATTTCTGGCGACGGCGTTAAAGGAAAGGCCGGTGTAGGGGACGAGATTTTCCTGGAGCACGCGTGCAGTGATTTCGATGGGTTGGCCTTGGACGTAGCGAGGCTGCGAGGAGCCGAAGCGGACGAACTTGCCGCCGGCGGGGAGATCGGAGCCGACAGCCCAGCCTAGGACGTTGTTCCAGAATCGCTGATGAATGTCGTTGCCGTTGATTTGGCGGAGCCGCCAGCTTTGATCGGACGCCAGCATCAGTGATTTGCCCAGGCCGATGGAGAGCGTTGAGAGGAGTGCGGCTTGGCGGGCTTGGGGTGGGGAAGCGGATTCGGAGGCGAGCGGTGCGATGAACCAGATGGCGGAGGCGGACGGTTTGACCTGCGTGAAGGGCGAGTGCCAGTACCACATCGGGAAGTTCGACCAGAGAGCGACGTTCGCGTCGGCATCGACGCCGAGCTGGCTGAAGACCGAACCGTTGCCTTCCGGCGCGAGGGCGGGACGGAAGCCGAACTTATTGTGACGGGCGATCGTCTCGGCGTCGAACTGCCCGGTCGACGTCACTGGCAGCAGCTCGGCCAGCGGCGAATCTATGAAATCGGCGGGCATGTGACGCTGCCCGGCGATGGTGATCAGGGTGGCACCTTTGTCGCGAACTGCCGCGGCGATGAACTGCTGCTGGGCGACGGAGAGTCGCGCCGGTGCGATGTCGCCGAGGATGATCAGGTCGAACGCCTGCCATTCGGCTGCGGTTTGCGGAAGAATCTGTGCTTCAGGACGCGGGTTGTTGGGGGACGCCTTGACAGCTTCCGGCGGCGAAACGCCTTCGATCTGTGCTGGCTCGAAAAGAACCTTCTGCAGTTTGATCCGCGAATCACGCCCAAGTAGATCCGCCAGATAACGGTATTCCCATCGCGGCCTCTCTTCGATCAGCAATGCCGCAAGTTTGTCCTTCTTGACGGCAACCCGAAAAGTAGAACGATTGTTCTCAAGATTGATTTCCCCCGGCAACGGCTCGACGCGGGCTTCGTATTCGATCACGGTGTTACCGTCGGGAGGTTGGTCGGTGAAGTTGATCGGTGTCACCGAGCTGTAGCCGGGGTTGGCAACGATGGGGATGTTGACGGATTGGACGAGCGTGCCTGTGCCGGGCTGCGCGGCGGAGGAGCCGGAGGGGGAGGGGGGAATGCGTCGCAGTTCGACACGGGCGGTTTTGGTGCCAGAGCCTGCCAAGCCGTCAAGGCGGACGAACACGGTGGCGCGGAGCGTGTCGCCTTTGAAAATCCATTCAGGTGCGTCGACCTGATCGATGGCGGCATCCGGAGCAACCGCGTGTGAGCCTGTGAGCAGCCCAAAGACGCGGACGCCGCGATTGGCGAGCAGACGCGCTGGTTCGGCGGGATCGCCGGGGGTGTTGTGGCGGCCGTCGGTGACGATGACGATCGCCGCGGGTTCGTCCAGCGGAATCTGTTCCGCGATGAACTGCAGACCGGCGGAAATGTTCGTGGAGGTCGGAGGCGTGGCATTGGCGGAAGGGAAGAGGGCCGATTGGAGCAGATCTGGAAACGCTACGGGATCAACAGCACCCGGAGCGGCGGCATGGGCGGCATCGGCAAAACTGGCCATGCGGATGCGATAGCGAGACAGAATGTCCGCGAGTTTCTCGCCGCCGGTACGCTTGGGACCTGCACCCGTCAGTGCAGCCGCGAAAAATTCCTGAGCGAGTTTGTTACGAGGAACGCCCGCAACGCGATCCGTGGCCGCGCTTACTTCCGCGGAGCTGTGGCTGATAAAATCAATATCCGCCTGATAGCTGGCGGTGGCCAAATCGCGACGCGCCTGGTCCATGTTGCTGGAACATTCCATCCATCGCAGCGATTCCGATGCGGCGCGAAGCGTGCCGGCTGAGCGAACGGCTTGCAGGTCTGTCTGAATCATCGAAGATATGTGCGATAGAGCATTCTTGGCACTGCTTCCGGCCCCCCCCATGTCTCCGGAAAGTCCGGTCTCCGCCTCGAGCCTGCCGCGAAAAGCCTCAAACTTCCTGTTCCACGCGGCAACCTTGGCGGCAAAGTCGGCAACGGCCCCCTGGGGGGGTGGGCTCTGCGCCGATTCCCGCAAATCCACGGGCTGCAGCAGACGAAACTCGCTTTGCAACACGGTCAGCTCGGCGAGCCGGAGGTCCAGTTGCTGATTGCGCGACTTTGCCGACAGATAACCCAGAGCTTCCGCCCAGTGCAGCCGCTCCGCCGGCGTCGATTGCGGATCGGATGCTTGCATGGATGTACTCTGATCGATAAGAAACCACAGCGTACCTGCCGAGGTCCGCGTGTAGGACCATTGCATGGCTGGGCGGAGAAACAAAATCGCAATCAGTACCAGCAACAAAATGCGAATGACAGTAAGGGCGAGCACGGCCCGCCGGGACGCCAGCCGAACCTGCTGAAAATAAAGCACAACGACGAGGACCGCCGCCGCGGGAACCAGGAGCAGTAAAACATAAAACAACGGATGCGGATGAAGTTCAATGGCGGCAAGAACGCTGAGCATGCGTGTATCATATCCATAATCGGAGTGGCTGGTGGTCATTCTGTGTTACTGATGATTGGAGCTTTATGAATTTAACGCACAACACCATTCTTATCACTGGCGGCACCAATGGGATCGGCTTGGCCTTGGCGGAGCGTTTTCTCAAGCGTCAAAACACCGTCATTGTGTGTGGCCGACGCGATACCGTGCTGGAGGCAGCTCGCAAGAAACTGCCGGGTCTTCATGGTTTGATTTGCGATGTTGGGCAGGCGGAGGAACGCCAACGGTTGGCGGAATGGATCGTCCGAGAGTTTCCCGCGTTGAACGTGCTGGTGAACAATGCCGGCATTCAACGCAAGATCGACCTGACCGCGGCTTCGGGAGGAGGGGGTGCTTGGGAAATGTTACGGGATGAAATTGCCATCAATTTCGATGCGCCCATTCACTTGTCGATGCTGCTGGCGAATCATTTGTCCGGTCAGCGTGGCGCGGCGATTGTGAATGTTTCTTCGGGATTGGCCTTTACGCCCATGGCCGCGGCGCCGATCTACTGCGCCACGAAAGCGGGCCTGCATTCGTTCAGCGTCTCCCTGCGGTATCAACTGGCCCGCCAGGCGATCGAGGTCATCGAGATCATGCCGCCGGCGGTCAATACTGACCTTGGTGGATCGGGCCAGCACACCTTCGGCGTTCCGGTGGACGACTTCGCCGACGCCGTATTCGCGGGACTCGCCAAAAAAGAGCAGGAAATCGGCTACGGCTCCGCCGCACAAGTCATGCGGCTATCACGCGATGAGATCGACCGCGTTACGCAACGGATTAACCAACATTTCCACACATAAAAACATGCAAGAGTATCCTGGTTGACAACGCAGGCAATACCGATTCACATTCCTCGAGTCCGACAGGTGCCTCGCAGCCAGCCCCTCCAGGAAAAGCCAGCCAGCGAGGTGAAAAGGGAAGTACGGAAAATAACGATTCTTATCCCGTGGCACAGTACTCTGCCTCGGATGGCGCACGCGGCTATGGCTATGCGTGGGATCTGACCACGATTACCGAATTGCAACTGGCGGGAAAACCCAAGACCGTTGTGTCCGGGCTGCTCTGGGGCGGCTCCGGCACCGTCAAAATCCAACAATGCCCCTCCTTTGAAGGTTCAGCCAATTGGGGCGTCGACCCCTTTAACGGCTACAACTACAACACCAGCTACATCGGACACGGCCAGGGAGAATTCGGACTCCAGGACGCCAACGGCATTGTGCCGCCGGCGAAAGCTACTCAGATCGAGCGCCCGGCGACCACCGCTATTTTCGGCGACGGCCAATACAGCGGCGGAGCCAACAAACTCATGCGTGCCCCCTGGCCTCATCCCAACGACGAGGAGATGGGTACTGGGATGCGAACCGCCGGTACGCAAGGCTTCCGACACCTCGGCCAAACCAACGTCGCTTTTTGCGATGGGCATGCGGAGTCACTGACGCAGAGATATACGGATAACGAAGAGGACGCCAGTAAAGTCGCCCAGGGAACGGGATTTTTATCCAGTGACAACAGCGCCTACGGCTCGTTATCACCGGTGGTCAACAGATGGTGTAGCGACTGAGGCGAAATAGCCTTGCGTGGAAACACAAGGCTTAACGCATCTTGTGCGGGACACTTGTACGTTTCAGGAAGATCACCAGTATTCGCAGCCTTGCGATTCCTCACAAGACTATGCCAATCAGAACAACCCACCCTTGAGTTGCTTCTTCGGCTTGGCGGGCTTTTTCACAACAGCCGCCGCGCCCGCCGCTACCGCGAGCTTCGCTTCTTCCGGCTTGATCTCGCCGCTGGCGATCTTCGCATCTCGCTCCACCTCGGACATGGAAAGCGAAATACGACGCTTCTCCATGTCTATGCTCATTACCTTTGCTTTGACCTTATCGCCTTCCTTGACGACTTCGCTGGGCCGATTGATCCGCCGCATGGCAATCTGGCTCACATGCACCAACCCCTCAATCGCCGGCGCCAACTCCACAAACGCCCCGAAATCCACGACACGCTTCACCGTTCCCTCAATCGTCATGCCGACCGGATACTCCGCCGGCACCGATTCCCACGGATCCTTCATCATGCTCTTGAGCGAGAGCGAGACGCGTTTCTTCTCCTTGTCGATCCCGGTGATCATCACCTGGATTTTGTCGTTTTCCTTGACGATGCTCTTGGGGTCCGTCACGCGTTGGTGGCTCATCGCCGACACGTGCAGCAACCCATCCACTCCGCCTACATCCACAAACGCCCCGTAAGCCTGCACCGACCGCACCGTCCCCTCAAGCACCTGTCCCACCGCCAGCGTCTCCCACATCTCCGCAGCCTTCTTCGCCTCTTCCTCCTCGATCACCGCCCGCCGCGAGAGCACAATATTGTGATCCTGACGATCCACCTTCATCACGCGGACCGTCATCTTCTGATTCAAAAACAGCGACAAATCTTGATTAAATTTCGTATCCACCTGTCCCGCCGGCATGAACGCCCGCGTCGTTCCAACCTTCAATTCCAACCCACCCTTGTTCACCCCCGTCACCACCGCCTCTACCGAATCCCCTGGCGAGAGCGTCTCCCACGCCCCATGCTGCACCGCCCCACGCCGAGCCAATATCACCAGCCCCTCCCGCGCATCATATCCCTTAAACACAAACTCATATTCCTGTCCGACTTCGACCCCCTTCTTTTCCCCAGCCTCCGTCGTCGGCGCAACCTGGTCGAACTGCTCCAACGGACAGAGCCCCTGCGACTTCCCGCCGATATCCACCAGCACGCTATTCCCTTGAATAGCGAGAATCTTCCCCTTCTTAATATTATCAGGATTGATCCCATCCGCCGTCCGCTCACTGCGTTCATGCCCACGCCTCGGCCGTCCGCCCCGCACCGGCCGCGTCGGATCCAACTTCGGCGCCGACGCCGGTCCCCTGGAAACCGACTGGCTCATCAAATCCTCAATCGACACACCGCCCAGCGCCTGATCCACTTCCCGCTCAATCTCACTTCGTTCTCCCCCTCCTCCCTCCGACCGCATCGAAGGCGGCGGCGGCGGAATAAACGGTATCCCTACCGGCTTGGAGGAAGGATTTTCGCTGGTGTTCTCACTGGGCGACGAAGTCATAACGGCCTCAAGAAACGAAAAAAAGGTTGCTGGCCGGGCCAATTCCCGGCCAAACCCTTTATGGTACCGCAAGAAACCTTCATTGCAAAACCTTGACGCTCCTTTCTGTGTTGTCTGTTGTCTCGCAGGGCCATTGCATTCTCCGTTTTGCAGGATGTGCAGGAGGTAATCGTGTGGCCATTTTTTATGGCCAATCAGGGCGATCAGAGCCGCGACCGTCAGGGAGCGATCCGTGCGACAATGCGGAAATAACGCCTGTCGCTCCCTGACGGTCGCGGCTCTGATTTTCCGGGG
>Ga0123357_10001860_pt1 | contig 22914 bp, 14 predicted proteins | sample TergutEmb28metaG_FD_89873 | JGI IMG/M metagenome (GOLD analysis project Ga0123357, IMG submission 89873) | Embiratermes neotenicus P4 segment gut microbial communities from Petit-Saut dam, French Guiana - Emb289 P4 | ecosystem: Host-associated > Arthropoda: Insects > Digestive system > Gut ... | reverse complement strand
TTGTATTAATCATTCTATATGAATAAATAGTTTTGTGTTGTGAACGAATCATCTGCATTTCAATTATTTCTTATGGGAAAATTCACTTTGATATACGAGTGTTTTGGATTACAAGCACGTTTCAAGAACGGATTATGCTCGCAATCCAAGGTTCTACTGTATTAAATTATTCTGGCTTCTTAAACAGAAAAACATTTTAAGCATGAACATCTTAACTGGGTTATTCTGTATTATATAACATAATGTAATTATATTGTATGTTACTTGACTGTAAGGATGCTGCTCTGAAGTGATTACAACAGCATGGGTAGGTACAGTTTTTCTTGTAAATAAATGTCTGGGAGTAGAAGTTTTGTCCAATTCATGAAATAAATTAACATCTCTGTTCATCCCTGGTTTCTGACAGGCTCTTGCTATTATGACTGCATCATTTCTACTAGGAAATATTTTGTTGTGTCAAGCAATGCAGGTAATGCATGCTCAAATAAATTGCACTAAAATAAAAAATAACTCAAGTTGAACTGAACAGTAGTGAATGCAGAAGACCAAATAAAGTGAACTGACAATCGGGTTGAAACCATGCACCAAGTACAGATACCCTACAGTTTCAATGCAAGAAAGAAATGTAAGCTAACAATAATTTCAGATGTTTTGATTCACCAACATAGCATACGGCTGTTAATGGCTTGGCTTCCAGAAAATGTCTAATTACTGCAGATAATGGACAAGAGGATGCAATCATGTCTAAAAAATTAGTAGACCTTAAGACAGATGTATCGAACAAATTTGGACATTTCCAGCCATAATGGTGTTAATATACTTGAAACCAAACATGCCATAATACAGGCAGAACCCACACATGTATATAATTCACAGTGTCTGCTTGTCCCTCATGATTTGTATCTTGGAACTAGCAATGATGGTAGGAAAGTATAAATACAAACAATACTTGTTTTAGGAAATAAAACTTGGAATACTTGTTACTTCTGCTGTCACATGTCTGGGTTTGAGTCAAAGTATTTGCTTTCCCTGTTCCTTTCACCATGAAAATAGTACTGTAACCATGAAGACAGAGTGTCCTGTTGTAAGACCCAAGCAATAATGTAGCTACACGCTCATTTAATACAACTTCTTTTATTCTAATATAAGGCACGGCAAGTATCATCACAAAAGACGGAACTATATTCTTTAAGGTCACGATGTACGCTTCTATGACGATGAATGCAAAGAGATGAAAAATGATTATGGGAAAAGCCAGTACAACAAAAGGTGTTCCAGACGGATGAGCTAGTCTGACATATTTTGGAATTAATTTATCTATGACTAAACTGTAAATTATAACTTTCTTTGGCCACAGGACTGTAAAGGTTGTTACTATTACTACTACTACTACTACTATGAAGTACACCATATAAACATAAGACTCTATACACTCCTCTATACATCCTAAAATTAACTTGCTATGATGGCTTGTCGCCACATTACTCAAACACGCACTATCAGTAAGTTTTACTCAAACACGCACTATCATACCAGTAAGTTTTACTCAAACATGCACTATCATACCGGAAAGTTTATCACATTTTTCCCTGGTCTTGTTGATTAAAAAGGTTACAGATTCACACCCTTTCAGAAAAAGTAAAGGTTATGTACGAAGTGGTGAAATATGAAATTAATTTCATGTTCACTATGCATTGCACTTCCCAACACAACTACTGCATAATTCACAAAATAATTAAATACAAGTGATACTTTACACTCTGTACTGTGATACGTTCGCGAACAGAAATGAATGTTAATATATGAAAACGCTGAACCATCTAATGGCACAGTGTTACAATTTGACGTAGTCCAGTACATATTGAATCATACGTAGCAAAGCTAATCCCAACAGCAACTGGTCCTTTAACCCAGTTCATACTAAGGCCTTTGAAGAAACCTCCACGAATACCTTCATCTCTGAAACATTAACAAACAAGTTTAAACAGAAGTGGAATGCTCTTTCTCCTCACATCAACAAAGAAAGAAAGAAAGAAATACATATTTACTGGTTTCATGTTTATAGGGCAGCAATGGATTGTTTTCATAACCATCACTCACACAAAATTTATATACTAATACACCAATACTTCATTGAAAATAGCAGAGTTGTAACAAAATATGTTTGTGCTCCAGTTCATACAGTGATAATAGTAGGAGACCTAGACTGACTGATCGATTGATCAATGACAATGATGACAACATTGACAATAAAGCTGATAACAGTTATGATGACAACAATGCTTTTACTGTGTATAATTTTCACCATTACAAATTATAAGTTGTCAAATGTGCCGGGTGTGACATCAACATTTTACATCATCAATATGCCTGTAAGTGTTAAAACCGTGCCAAGCGGAATCTTTAAGTATGCGTACAACTATAACCACATATAATTTTACATGCCCAGATCTAACAGTTCATTAGTTATTGCATGGCTATCAGATTATACAGTTTACATTTACCAGCTCCACGTATTTTAAAGACTTAACGCTAAACAAAATTTCAGGATCCCATAGCTCACCTCACAAACCTCACCAAGTCTGCAGTGCTACCACACTGTGATCACTGATGGAAGAAATGTCCTAGCAGTCACCTTTAGTGGATTCATAAAAACATAACCACTTATTCAAAAGTTATTTTTGGCAAGGTGTATCAAGTTAAAAGTACATTCAAACTTAAAAAACATATTTCTGTCCCAGTGTTAGGGCTTATGAATTGCATTTCTACACCTCCATTCTTACATACTGATTTTGAAAAACTTTATGCAAAATTTCTGTAAACACTTGTCACTGATATTCACGTACTTCTCTCCGCATATTCCGCAAGGTTTCATATTAAAAATTTAAATTGTATGCATCTTTGGTCACAAACTACACTGTGAACAATTTTCTAGGGCCTTACATAACCCCCTCCTCCCTCACAAAAATCTTTCATGTAAATAGTAACAGTAATTGTACCATACCTGTATATCTTCTTCAGTGTTCCAAGAATAGTCTTGTACTGTGTGCCAGATATAGGCGAGGTCTGCATACGCCGTCTAACAATATCCAAAGGGTAAGATGAGGACTGACCCAACAGTCCTGCTATGGCTCCAAATGCAAGACTGGCCACCGGACCAACCTGCTTACTTGTACTGCCAGTGTATTCTGTAGCAAGTACCAGTTAATTTTGTAAATTAAACACCACAAGCAACAATTTATCTCAATTTAAAATGGTCTTATGAGGATAAAAAGAAGATAGTTAACACAATTAAGCATAAATTTATTGAATGTGATCAGTGACAAGTGTCTGCTCATTTTCTTCAACCAAGCTGAAATCTCATGTCACATTTTTATCAACACTCTGAATTCATGTGAATTACATACTCTGTCAATGTAATCAATAAAGGGTCTGACATACCAGTTACCTTACTAGGCACTCAGAAACTTCCCAAATCAACTTAAATTAAAATATGTAATAAGTTAAATGCAGATTATATGATGACTCTATTTACACATGTTTGTATGTCCAGATTAATTAAAACAGCTACTAATTTGATGGCTGTCATCCTGTCGGGTTTTTGATATCAAAAAATCAGCATTCCAATTTTCACACTAACACAATGGTATATTTATTATGGCTTAGTTATATATTTTGGTCCCTATTTGAACCATCATCAGGCATCTCCTGTCACTTAGTACACTTATTCTATTAGTAGGGACTAACCATTTTTAAAAAAACAAGTATCTGAATTTTCTATATAATTAAATGGTATAGTGGTTATGGCTTAGCTACATGTTTTGGTCCCTACTTGGACCATCATCAGGCTAGTGTATAAAACTTTTAAACGCAAAGGTAAAACTGTACACAAAATATATACTTCATTTGTCAAGTTTTTTGTATGCTTTTGCTTATGTTTTTACAAGTTTTATACAATAGCCTGATGATGGTCAAGGTACGGACCGAAACACAGCTCAGCCATAACGAATATATCATTGTGTTATACTGAAGATTCTAAAGCTTATATGTTGAAAATAGAATAAGTGTACTAAGTGACGGGCAATGAATACACAATTCATTGGTGATACATCACTTGCCTCTAAGCATGCAGCAAAAGCTGACAATAATATGTTTGTTAAATATGCCATGCAATCAACATTTTATAATTGTTCTGTATATTTAATACAGTTGCATGTTATGGAAACTAGTACAGCAGTATTCAGCTGTCACCCATACATACCAATGTACTTCCTTTTGAGAGAATCATACGTGAAGAAACTAACACCAGCATATGGAATGACGCCAAGAACAGTCGGTAAGTACCCTCGGTAGAGAGTGCGTGGTCCTTCTTCATACCAGATTTTAATGAACACCTGCCGCAACGTGCGGTACTGTTCTTTATGAGTGACAGCCATTCGAGCACGAGCCAGGTCCAATGGGTAGGTCAGCGATTGTGAGGTTATACCAGCTAGTGAACCAGCAAGGAACCTCACGTGAGGAGAAGTCCTAATTGGACACAACAACTTTAAACACAGATACTCCACAACATTGGTTTCTATAAATGATATGTTCTCTTATGTATATTAATGAACATGACAATAATTACAGACAGAAACATGACAACGTAAAAGACCTGCGTCATGGTAGCCTGAGGCAACATGCTGTGCTGCCAATGTTTCAAAAGAACATGCTGTCTCCATCTTCAGGGTAAAAGTGATTTGGTAATAATATCCTGTCATTTTGCTCTTATACCCTGATTGTATCTTTATTCCAATCACTTTCACCCTGACGACAGAGGCAGCACATTCATCTGGAACATTGGCAACACAACCAAATTCCACACGGTGCCACCAAACAAAAAGCAGTTCACCATGGGTCTAAAATGAGTAAAGTAAAGGTTTGTTGCATAGTAAGAAGAGAAAGGTATGAACTACAAATTCGTGACACAAACAAATCAAGCTGTTTAATCTATACAGGGTGTTTCATAATGTTCTCTGTGATTACAAACATTTATAACAAGAAAACCAAAAGACCTACCTTAATGGAATTGTTCAGTCACAGGAAAACTGAAAAAGTTATTTTGACAACTAGAGATGTTCGATTTGTGCACCACGGGTGTCACAGCACACATCGAGTTCTTGCCAGACACACGTCAACATATTCTTCTCTGCTGCAATGATCCATGCCTTTAGGTCATCAAGGTCATGTGGCAATGGTGGGATGAATACCCAGTCTTTGACAAATCCCCAAAGAAAAAAATGACAGGGCGTAATGTCAGGAGACCTCGGGGGCCAGAGCACCAGTGGTTGGTCATTTCCAGATGCATGCCCTACCCAATGTCCTGGTAACACTGTGTTCAGGTACTGACGAACCTCACAGTGGAAGTGGGCGGGACTTCCACCTTGCTGGAATATGAATGTCGGTATGTTCCGCAACTGTGGCTAATGCCACAGTTGCAGCATGTCCAGATATGTCATGCCAGTAACGGTTTCTTCAGCAAAGAAGAATGGACCATACACTTTTTGGCTGGAGATTGCACAAAACACAATGACTTTAGGAGAGTCACGCTGATGCTCCACATAGCATGTGGGTTTTCAGATCCCCATATTCCAACACTGCGGCGATTTACTGCATCGCTGATGTGGAATGTGGCTTCGTCACTGAACTGCACCTTTTCCAGGAAATGATCATCAGAACTCATTACGTCTTGTAACTGTAAACAGAAATCAAGCCAGCATCTGTGATCTTCATCCAGCAATTGTTGTACCATTTGGATGTGTTATGGTTTAAACACCAAACGCTGACGCAGAACCCTCCACTCTGTTATTTTCGATATCAGTAGCTCCTTGGCTGCAGTTCCCGTTGATTTCTTCGGACCATGCAGAAAACTAGCCCGAACCCATTCAACGTCATCTTCAGCAGTTATTGGGTGACCACTTGATTTCTGCTTGCACAGACACCCAGTTTCAGTAAATTGTTTATACCACGCACGAATGGTCTTGTCTGTAGACGGGTCCTTTGTGTACTTTGCATGAAATGCATGTTGCACTGTAACCGCAGACTTACTCGTGTGATAACCCAAAACACAAAACTACTTCTCCCCCGGAGCGGTAATTTTCTCACTACATATACTCGCATCACCTAGCGGCAGAAATGTGAAATACGATGAAAATCAACTTACTGGGAAAAAAAGTTTTTGAGTTGTTCCTTCTATGTGTAAAGGTTTCATAAATACATGTCCTACGGTTTTCCTATAATAAATTTTTGTAATCCCAGAGTACATTATGAAATGCCCTGCATTATGTGGTTCTTTAGTGTAGATCCTGTCTTCTTTTTTCAGTGCATCTTTTGTCTCATCTGTTACATCTCTTCACTTCTGTTCTTTTCACATTATAAAGAAAGTTACAGGGGATAAAAGCAGATAACAGAAACTGATATATAATGCCGAAAACCTACTTATGACATATGCAGGACTGAGGATGCTAGAAGAGAGAATAATGGAATTTACCAGGCATCTATGAGTATTAGGAATGTTCTCCACCACATTCTAAGTGAATAAACAGTTCACAGTTTTATTTCTGGCCTTATCAGTAAGTTAGCATAAACATTACAAGGTAACAGACAATATAGTACACAACAAACATACCTAATAAGGCACCTAATTACTGAATAAGCAATCAGGAAGAACATGAAGTTTACTACATGATACAGTCCCACAGATGAGACCTCACTACCTCCAGAAAAAAAAAGTATGAGAATTTGTGCTGAGGGTGCAAGCAAGAAATAAAGCAATGGTAAAGAACATAAAGTTGCCCCTGTACATGCCATTAAGGTATACAGGGGGAAAAGATGCACAGTTCCACTCATTCTTAACCTCGGCACTAGACAGAGGTGAGTGCTTAACTTCATGGACCAGTTGCTTTACCAATGAAAAAGCACTCAGCCCACTGAGCAGCCGGCTGGGTGGGGACCAGAGCTGGTCTGGATGATGTCGAGAAGGGAAAAATCTCTTGCTCCTGGAAGGATTTGAACCCTGAATTGTCCAGCTCATAGCCTAATCACTATGCTGACTAAGCTATTAAGAATTGCATGTGATTAGCACACAGCAACAAATTACTGTACTTATGGTTTTCGTTGGCATCCACATGAAGAACTCTCTTCCACTGTTCATGTGCAGTAAACTGGATTGCAGCATAAGGAATGATGCGTGCCATCGTGGCAGAATTACCACGCCACAGGCTAAGCAACCCTTCATTTCGATAAGAGCTGACTAGAAAGCGCACTGCTTCTCTTGCAGAGTATCGAGACTCTGAGATTTGAAAGTTGATTTTTGTGCGGTCTAGTGGAGCGATAGTGGTTTTGGCAACTGCCCCTGCTATTGCTCCAGCAACAAGACTTGTCACCACTTGCTCTGTGTTGGACAGTTTCTGAAATTACACAAACCATATACACTGTAGTATACTGCACACAGAATAAGTATATATTACTACCCTGGCAGCATGCACATTATAAGGGATTATGTTTATACACTAAGGAGAAATTTCAAAACTTTCTGTCCTTGTAATACGGTCTTTAAAACTCACACCAGAACAGGCCACAAAAGCCCAGAAGGGGAGTAGAGGTATAGCTATACTCTTTCTTTAACCTCAGCACTAGATGAGGGGTGGGTGGGCAACGCCATGTACCCCTGGGACAGAAACCTGGTACCCATTGTATAGGAGGCTGGGTGGGCCCTAAGGTCAGTCTGGACAGGTGAAAAAAAATTTTGCCCCCATCAGGATTCGATCCCCAGACCGTCCAGACCATAGCGAGCTGCTATACCGACTACACCATCCCAGCCCATTGTAACATGGTCTGCCATTTATTAATACATCAACCAACAAATGCACTTAATAAAATTTACTACTTGTCACAAATCATATTTTATTAAATACATTTGTTGGTTGATACAGTAATTATAAAAATTGGCATGGTATAAGTAATATAAAATGGTCTGCCAAGTCCATTTTCTGAGAAGGGTCAGAATAATGGTTTCCCAATCAATAAAATAATTATGTCATGAGTTTTGATTTTGCTGTCTCTCTCTGATCATACATGTGCGTGTGTGTGTGTACATGTAAAAACTTTAGGCATATAGAACTAAGAAGTGAGGTGCTGACAAATGGCCAGAGTAATGTACAATAACTACTTATGAAAACATTGCAGCACGATAAATGAGATGTTTCCATCTCAATAACATTTCACATACGCATTTACATCATTACAATCTTTTCGAACTGATTTCTGCATTACAATGAGTAAGCAGTATTCTGATTCTGATGGAATGTTCCTTGATCACTCAATCTCGTATAGCAAATCTAACTGATAACTGAGTGCAGCACATTGCACAATTCATTATCAGGCATATACAGTATAAAATGAAATGGCTCCCAACTTCTACTGGGAAATCAATTTTCATTTTGCACAATTAGCTCTACACCACCATTTCAAGACTCAGCAGTCACAAGGTCTTCCTTTCTTGTCACTTCCAACTTGCTTGTCTTATGTTGTTATTATAACAGCTAACCCCTGTGACCACACGAGTCACAAATTTAATCTGTGATGTTGATATTATTACTTCTTAGGGGCATTCACAAAGCAATGTAAAAGTGACTATGAGCTTCATCATGTCTGTACCTCTGTCTTGTTTGTCTGTCTGCATGGAACAACTTGACTCCCACTGGACAGAATTTTGTTAAATACTATATTGAGAAGTTTTACTAAAACTGTCAATATCTGCCAGTTTTTGTTAAAACTGGACAAACATAACACATATTTTACATTAATACCCACACATATTCATCCTACCTCATCATTAACAACATTTGGAGACAACAAAAGAAAGTTGTGATCAATTGTAGATATTATGCTAAGATATGGAGAAAACATCGCCCACCCCAAAAATAAAAGAAAGTTGTGTTTGATTGTAAATGTTCCCAAGAAAAAGAGATATAATGTGCATTATGTAACACATTTCAAACACTCAGACTTTTATATTTTTTTTTGATATCATCTACAAATTTGAAATCTACAGACAATAACAAAGTGAATGCACCAGAGGTGCTGGTTCTGGGAACATTTTGTATTGTCCGTAAACTGAAGTGCCATAAATCAGATTCTGATGAAAATGTTAGCCTGTAACAAAATTATTACCATCTGTAACTTGCCCACTATCATTCTTAGGAAATATTTAAAAGAATTAAAAATCAAGAATTGTTTGGGCCAATTGCAAAAAGCACTACTATTATATACTGATTCAAACAGGAAAAAATGAGTCTGAATTAATAAGTACATACATACACACATACATACATATACATACGAGACTGACTAAGCTGTGATCTGTTGTACTGCCTAGCATTATGCACAAACACAATTAAGCCACTACACTTTCTCACACATACAGGAAATTGAATATCACATTCCCAAGAGACGGGGGTTCATTACTTTGCTACTCTTAATTGTATGGCAAAAAAACTAAAATCTCTTCAAACATCACAAACTATTATTAAGTACTGAAATTACTGTGCTCATAACTGGTGAGGGTATGCAGTCAAACACAACTATGTCCATTAAGATGTTTTAATTACTATAACTAGAAAAACTGCATGTTTCGGCACTTATTGGCCATCATCAGGTATTCTTCAAGAGAATTTATGGTCCTACTGTATACAATGTGCGCACACGTGATGGAGAGATCTCTACATCCAGACATCGGGCCTTCCCATGGACACGACCCCAATTAGGAGGAAGGAAGAAGAACACACCTCTTCATAAAACCAGCGCACCAAGGACTGCAGCTCGACACTAGCCACCAGACCCTATTGTGTCTCTAGCCAGAACATACCACCGCATTTCCAATATAGAAGTCTGGATGTACAGATCTCTCCATCACATGCATGCACATTATATATAGTAGGACCATAAATTCTCCTTAAGTAAACCTGACACTGGCCAATAAGTGCTGAAACATGTAGTTTTTCTAGTTATATTCATTAAAACATCTTAATTGATATAGTTGTGTTTGACTACATACCCTCTCCAGTTTTCACACACACAACGAGGATGACACAATTCAAAGTACTGTGCTCATATTTTACAAAAATAGTTCCATCATTGACTTACTTCATGGAGCAGTATCATTCTTGACAATCAACAAATTCCCTGCATTTTATGAAACCTGATGGTTTACTACCATGTTCACAAGCGTCTGCCACTGGGCCTTAACCTCAATTCAATAAGTCCACTCCACAGCCTCCAACCTTATTCATTTTAGATCAATTTTAATATTATCCACCCATCTATGGCCTCTTTTCCTTAGAGCGCATGATAAACACAACAGTTAGGTGCATGACTGCAGTATCCTGAGATAAATCTATTCACCAAGCATGAACAAAACATGAAACAGAACTCACCAACTCCTTCCTGCTACTTGTTGAGTCATGTTGCTGTTTTCTAATTGTAAGCTTTGAGCTTTCTTCCCTTAGAACCACTGTTGCATCTGTTGGTGTTCTTCCTTCCACTGCACCGTGGCTCATGGCTATGTCTTGTCATATGTCTCACATGGACATAACTAGTTAATACAACCACAAACACTTTAAAAATGTCTATAATCCAAATAACCGAACGCCACTGTAAATTCCCTCCTCCATTAGCTATATCACTACATACAGTTCCTGGAACACCACTTAGCCTTCAAGGCACAACATTCCCAAATAAAAGCCACATCTTCCAGTCTTTTATACATGAGTATTTAAAACTAGAACCAGTGCTTGAAATGGAGCAAAATACAACAGTGCGACATACTATTTCTTTGCAGTGAAGTATGAAATCATTTCACTACCTTTCTGCAGGTTCGAAACCATCTTCGCATTTAACACTTCTTTAAGACTATTTCAACTAGCACATTTTCTCTTCCTTCTTCCTTCTGCACCATAAGAAATGGGGCACTGAAATACAAAGTTATAATTAAACATAACGAATTACACAGCCAAACTCATTTTACAGTCCCACTTTACACAAAGACTGGAATTCAACAAAACCACTGCCTTCACATAAACCAACACAATGCAATCAAGACCTTCCTCTTGGTCTTGTTTTGAAATTAATGAATATCACGTACAACTAAACCAACTTTTTCAAAGTAAGATTGGTTGAGGTCTATCTGAAGCTGCAAAGGCTGTCTTTTCATCTAGTTAGTGCCTGATAAGTTTAGTACACTTTTTTCATACATAATATTTACAACTGTTTACAGGTGCCACAATTGTAACTTAGGCATTATGATTGCTTCTGACTACATGGTAGAAGGTCATCCAGAGATAGTTGACACATGTTATCAGCTAGTCAGTAAAGCATTCAAGTCTTCTGGGATAAGACACCATGTTGATCAGCAGATAGTTACCTACCTTTCAGAGTTGCTGCTGCCCACCTTCAGGATCCACTAAGTCCACAAGGACCCTGAAGGTGGAGGCAACAGGCTCCTCCAAAACATGGGTATGTATTTACAAATGGACACAGCATCATACAAAGACTCAAATCTTCATCAACATCATTATGAGAAACTGAATTCTTGCACAAAAGTCCCTGGTTTTACAAAAACCAAAGATATGACCACATTAACAGAAGTCCAACAGGGGATTATTTCCTGAGCCAAATGAATCCTTTCACACCACCACATCCCATTTCTGTGATGTATGTCTTATTGTTATACTTTGATCTATGTCCATCAGTCTTTTTAAGTGTCAGTTGCTTAAAATTACATAGCACCGGTGAAAGATAAAAGAATGAGTACAGAGTACTGATGAAATACTGACAAATGGAAACTGAAGTAGTTGGAGAAAACCATTTCCAGTGTCATTCTAATATCTCTCATGCATGCTACACATCCCACAAATTCAACCCCAATAATTAATCATCCTAAGAAAGAAAGTGATGATTTTTGTTATTTTCTAGTTCAAGCACTGTCAACACATATGCTTTCAAAATGCTAGAGATCTGTAAAAGTAAACACAAACTTACTTTTACAAATCTCTGCAACCACTACAACCAACAATTGCAATGAGTTGTTAAATAAAGGCACACTACAATATATTACAATTTACCAAATACTGCATCCTTTTTATACAAATCTTTGGGGAAATACCGCCCAGTTATCAGCTAAGTAAAACTTAAAGATGTTTGAACAAGCAATGATGATGCCCCAGAAGGACTTTCATTATGTCTATGGCATATAATAAACTGGAAATACTAAATACAGCATACTGTCACCTTTCAATATGTCATATACTTCCAATTTTACATGAATCTTAAGTGCCACAAGTATGGATCATTAGCCTATTTTATCTTCTGCACAGTACATATACAAGCATTTGTGATTGTTACACTTATTGAATAGATTTTGGCCCACACTGTTTGTGTTTAATCATGTCCTGTAAGAAGTCAGCTAACTTAAAAAAGTTTAAAGGTATGACTCCAGTAATTTCCACTTCAAATTTTCTATGACCTCCGTGATGATGGCCACATGTAACTGAAACACGCAAATAGAACAACAAATGTGTTGCAGACTAGAATTTGTCTGCAATGTGGTCATTTCTCTTTTGGGGGGGATTTTACATGTATATATAAACACACATCCACAGTGAATGAAGCATCAATGCCAGGTTCTACAACTTCATCCCAAATATATATGGCACTTTCAGTTCAAGTTCTGGACATAAAATATCACATATAAACATACTGTTACACCACTTTCCAATCACTTACAAGAAATTAAAAGGTCATGAATTATGTTTCTCTTATGTACTGCAACTCTAAATTCATTAAATAATAGATCAATCAGTCATTTCAAAAATATCTTCAAGGAACCCATGATGTTAAAGAAATCTGTGAATGTAAATTTTTCATACAAGAATTTTTACATTAATAATTCTATTTAAATACTTTTTACCGACACAACCTCTAGAAAAAGCTCAAGGTGAAATTATTAAAACTTCAAATACGCACACGTTCGCACATGCATGCAGGCTGGGCTCAGAGACGCGCAAAAGTACTTGCAACTGAGATTCCTTCTATTAAGTGTGAGCTCGTTCGTAAAATATATGAACAAGTGCAAGTCATCCACAGCTGGGTGGGTATGCTAATTACAGTTCATACCAAACATACTTGTTTTATGGCTATCAGTTCAACTACGGTTCAGTTAACCAGTATTAAGTTATTCCGCTTTACAGTCGCAGTGAGGTAAAGCAGTTGCATCATAATTGTACTTTAATTTGCATACAGTTCAGCAATATCTCACTGAAGCACCCATAAAATGGATAAATAATTACAGTTCCTTATAAACTAGTAATTATATCCGCACGAAACGAACCTTACAGCCTCAGCCACAATTCCCATTTCAATTGCAGATAAACTTGTTACCACAATTAATTCAATACTTTCTAACACAAATGCCCAGTGGAAAGTTCAAAGGTCTCCGATTTTGGAGCAATCATTCTTCAAGAACAGTCGATTCACAGCACGCTTTGTTTATCGGCCTTGGCACACACCACTCAAATAAAACAATAAACAAACTACAACTGACTACGCATGTACTAGCGTATGACATTATTTCTCAAGCGAACACGCAACTTTGTCCTTTTCGTTTGTTGTATTTAGGCGTAATTTTGTACGTAGAAAGCATATAAAAATATGAAACAATGTGTGCAGTACCAGTAACGCAGCCCGCAGTTGCTCATTATCTCAATAACATGAAACCTACTAAAATCTCTACCTACCATGGTGAACCATCTTGTTTTCATATCCCCCCATCGACCACACTTTTTCAGCCACAGATCACACATGCATCAGCTGTACACGTGGTCAGAGAATACTTAACCCAGGTTTGCCATTAAAGGCCGAGCTGAGAGCTATGCGGAGTTTGGGACAGATGAGGATCCACATACGACTTGACGTTAGAAACCGCGAGAACGGCACTGTCAATGTCCGCCGTGCGAATCTTAACTCTCACTGATTGTGTTTGGTCGGAAATTTATCGTTTAAGGCAGTGGATTCACAGGAAAAAATGGCTAGTGGGAATCAGCTAGAGCAGTAGAAAATGGAGGTTATAATGGTAGACTCCTTGTTTATTACATGGGAGACAAAATTGTACGGTTCTGAATGTTCCCAGATGGTTACCCGCTCGTCCCTCTGATAATGCTACGTAGACAAGGGAGCGTTAAAAAGTGGACTGTAGCTCTAATTCATAGTGTAATATTCGAAATATGCAACAGAGAATGACAGTTACGTAGTTCATAAATTTGGGCTACAGTTTGTTGCTTGTATTGGGTGGGTCGCGTTAATGAGAAATTTCGATAACGTTGGGCCGCTGCAATGGAGCAGAATTTTTGTGGTACATGACTGCATGAGCAGAAAGCCGTGCAGGATCGAATTTTAATATAACCAAGATAGCTTTTGTATGAACGTTCGTATAACAAACTTTGGTGCCATCTGTGTGTCACTGTATTAAACACACGGTGTTGGAAACAATATCCCAGTTTTTTTAGCTGTGTTGATCGTGATCAGCTGTTGACCGTACCTAATGTAGGCGTACATGATTACGTGGAGTGTGGAGCTCGAGAGCATTGCATTTCGTTATCAGACAGTTGGAAGACACACTTACAAATGGTATTGAAATGTTTGCAATATTACTTGTAACAAAGTTGCATATAGTTTGTTGCCTTGCTGAGTAATTAAAAGTAATATTTTCGTTTCAGGCACGATATTTTAGAGAACAGGACATCGATGGTAAGTTACACAGTTCACGTTAGGTTCGTAAGTTGTGTCTCTGGTATTTTATTGACCCTTTGACGCTACAGTTGTGCTATAATTTTTGTTTTCCGACAGAGTTTCGAGAATGTTTTTATCTTTTCGCCCGAAGTGGCCAAATTAGAACTCTGGATGAGCTGACTATCATCATGAGGTCCCTGGGAATGAGCCCAACAATTCAGGAGCTGAAAAAATATCTTAAAGATAAAGGCAAGTTAACCATGGATTACAGAATTCATTGTGTTATGAAAGCAAAATGTTTGTTATTGCAGCCACAAAAACCAGCCACAAGGTATTCAGTTAAAGTTGCAGGCATTAGCAGCTTGAGTTGACTTGTGCAGTATGTCAGAAGTGTACAAGATTCCGATGTAAAACAGATTGGTCTGCCTTGGCACAATCGTATGTAACTTAATTTTACTAGACTAAATCCAGTTTGATTAGTGTGCCCCACTTTAAACCAATAAAATGCACTCAATGCACTCTGAGGACTACAGTCTGTGTACCAACATGAATTTTAATACGAGAATAAGGTTCAATGATGGGCTTTTAATGAGTACAATTATGAACCTACAGGGTACCTAAAAATTAGGAAATTTGGGACCACCCTGGGCAATATTCACAGAAGTTTCTGTGACTTCTTCCTTTGTTGCAACACTCATCATCATAATCTTCGTGGAAGCCTTTCACTCAAGCATACTTAGAAATCAGTGCTCTCTTAACACCTTGTTTGTTAAAATATACGTGTATGTTAGAATTGCATTTTAGCATCTTCCTTTGTAGATTATACTGATTGACATAATAATATTAACTGGTAGTAATAATCGTTATGAAAGCTGTTGTTCTCAGAAACGTGACACATCATCATCTGAGGTAGTACTGAATCCCACATCTCGGTGTTGTATCGATTTTTTTGATACAGTTAGGTCTGTTTGCAGTTTTTAATGCCCCCAAATGAGTAAGTTCCCCTGAAGGACATGACATGGTGCCATATTGCACAGGAAAATCAAGTATTTTGTTTTTCCATAAGGAAAGGTGCACAGTAGTACTATGTGTGGCTTCATTCTCCCCAGATGTGATTGGGTGTTACACATTTTCTTACCACCATTGTTCTTTTCAAGACTCTAGTATAGTGAAAGGCACAAATTGCACTTCCTGCAGGTGGCAGAATGTCCTTTGCAGACTTCTTGGATATAATGCATATTCATAGTCGGGCAGAAGACTTGCCTCGTGAAGTGATAGATGCCTTTAAGGCAGCAGATCCAGCTAAGAAAGGCACCATACCTGCTCGTCAGTTGCGACACATGTTATTGCGCTGGGGAGAGCAGCTCAGTGCAAAGGAGGGTGAGTGCCAAGTAATATACAACCCTTGGTTGATATTGCGAGTGAAACTGGTTATTGTTGTAAGTTGTTCTTGTGCAAGAAACAAACCATTTGGTAAACCAATGTAAAGCCAATAGGATTGTTTTCTTCTCTCTTTTCAAACACTGTAACAAATATAAATATCAATCATAAGTTTCATAAATCAGATAATAGAGAATACAATTTAAGAAATGTGACAAACACTCCATTATTTTTGGACTGCTTGGCACTGAAGGGAAGGCACAATGAATTTTGAAACATCTGTAATTATTTACTAGTTGAAATGATGTAAGAACCCAGAAGACCTGAATCTGGATCTCTAGTATGCCAAATGCAATTGAAATATTCAGGACATATGCTAATAAGGGCTTAGTAAACATTGGTACTATATGAGCATGTTGATATTCTCCTTTTATGTCCTGAGTAGTGTGATATTATTATTATTATTATTATTATTATTATTTTGTTATCCTTTTCAGTTGATCAGATATTTCGTGAGGCGAATGTCTCACCTGGTGGGCAAGTGCAATATCAGGACTTCGTGAAGATTGCTTGTGCTCCCGTGCCTGACTACTATTAGAAGAAGCGGTACCACACTGCACAATTGGCAACTTCAAGAATGGATGTACAATTGATAATGTTGTTGATAATCAAGTTTCCTTGGGTATGGTGCCTTGTTAATTGCTAATTTATTAATGACATAATTAGGGAGGCGATTAATACCATTGTCTTCTAGGCAGCTGAAGAAGAATAATTCTCCCAACAACTTATTTTCAATCACCTACCTTAAAGGTGGATTCAGTAGGCTTCTGAAGCATCAGTAACAAATTGGCAATTAACATGTCATCATACTCTTCCCATCCAAATTTTTATCATGGCAGCACAAACATCAAAATGTATTCCTACAACAAATACTTGTGTGCTGTTTTAGGATTGTAAAATTTCAAAGAATATTTCTCTAGTACTGATATATGTGTGGGCCGGGTAGCATAGTTGGTATAGCGACTGGTTACAGGCTGGACGGTCCAGCGGGGGCGAGATTTTCCGCACCTGTCCAGACCGGCCCTGGGGCCCACCCAGCCTCCTGTACAATGGGTACCAGATCTTTCCTGGGGATAAAGAGCGACTGGGGCGTGACACTGAGCCCCCACCCCCTTCTAGTGCCGTAGTCAAGAAAGAGTAGAGCTATACCTCTACTTCCCATATGGGCCATACGGCCTGTACAGAGCCTCAGTGCCTGTACAAGGGTGCACTTTACCTTTACCTTTTACTGATATATATATATATATATATTTTTGAATCATATTTATTTTGTGAGTATTGATTGTAAATCATTCCATTGTTTTGAATTTTACATTATTAATTACTGCTGTTAATTACTACTATGAATAATAAAATTATGGGCCTAAATAAAGCCACATTGTTTCTGCTTATAAAACAAAATTGAATAAAAGAAAATTTTAGCAGGTGAGTAGAACATTTAGATAAAATTGAATCAATTTTCTGTAACTAGTTCTCTCTCTGGTCATTGAACTGAAAGGTTCAGTGCTGTTAATACAAGACCTGTTTTTATTGCATGATGCTGGGCAAGTTTTGTACTTCTCCTCTCTACACAAATAATTTTCCCAAGATTTGTCTTAATGAATTTTTTTTTAAATAGACCAACATGTGCACTTTGATTTATAGATGTATTTTCCATTACATAGTAATCACTACTATGTTTTGCCACTCATGTAGCCATCTTCAGGGTGATGAGAACAAGAATACAAATATAATTATAATGTGTTGAAATCACTCCACATTACTGTGACACATTATTGTATTTGTATTGTCATTCTCATCACCCTCAGATCAGTGATTACTATGTAGTGAAACTTGCAATAATAAATCCAAATTCATTTGTTGGTCCTTTTAAAAAATTGTATAAATCGGATTAATGCATGGAACATGGAACATATTACATCTGTCTTAATATTGGTCTTCCAGTTGGCTGTATTTTTGGATATTAATTTTGACATGGTGCCTATGTAAGGAGGTCTTTTCCTGGGATAAAATTTAGAGCAGACCTTTGTGCAACATTTTTGGGACTTAAATCTTCAGTTATTAGCCTGTCATGTAGGTCAAATGCTGTGCCATATTACTAACATTTTATTAACAAAAGAAGACACACTTAAGTGCCAAGAAGCAGGTGTGTCAAACTGTTCGTGATTGTAAACACAAATTTTGACAGAAAAGTTATGATGAACTGAAACCATTGCTATTTAGATTTGTAGTATGTTCCCTGAGATGCTCAAAAAGGTGTGAAGAGAAGTTTATCTCTTAAATTGTGTGTCAAAAGACAAAATAGAAGTAAAATATATTTACTTGCCTCTTGCATAGAATATAATGAGTGCCTAAACTTAATTTTACTTCAACTTAACTTTCGTATCATAAGTTAGAAAAGAGAACAATGGAAACCTTATCTTCCTTTCCATTATAAAGCTTACAAAAATATCTAATTTACTATTAGCCAGAAGTTGATGGATATAAGTTCACATAAAATTTAGGCAACATGTATAAGACAGTACTTACAAAGAATCAAATTTCTATAATACGTGTGTCTGAATATCTTGTATTTCAGTAGGCAGCTGCTGCTTAAGTTCTGGCAGATGTAGAACACAGCAGAAAAATGCTGTGTTCACTACTGCTGTTGGACATATCTGCGTACTGATATGATAATGGCAATGACACAAGTTTACTCTGTACTTACCATCTGTTTGTTTCTTTTTCTTATTCACTTCCATGTCATTAAAGCACTGCTGCATTCATTCATTCATTCCATTGACGTGCAGAATGCTTGACTCCTTGCTGTTCTCAGGAGCTTCTTCCATTCCTCTCTGTTATATACCCTTTCCTTCCACCCTTTCCCACCAACTAGTCTTCCATCCTCCCTCATTTCATCTTGCCATCTATTTCTTGGTCTGCCTCTCAGCCTTGTTGTTTCCATATTCCTATATAATACTTTTTTGGGAATTCTATTTTCTTCCATTCTCTTTACATGCCCAAACCAACATAATCTATATAATGTTACTGTCTCTGTAATAGTGGGTTTTTTAACCATTGCATAAATTTCTTTATTGGTTAATATTCTCAAACTTTCTTTTTCATTGTCATATACTGGGCCTAAAATTCTCCTGTACACTTTCCTTCCAGAAACGTTCATTTGCGTGCTATCTCTCTTTGTGACTTAAATCCAGACAAACGACGAAATATGCAAACTGTTTGTTGTCTTTGGATTTAAATCTCCACCGATTAATTAGCTCAACGGGATGATGTTGCCTAAACTTTTCAAACTAATGAAATACTTCAGAATACCTACCAAGTTAGTAAAATTGGAATCAGCAACAATGGACTGAGCAGAGCATTTGTTGAGATACAGAATGATTTAACATACACCTTTAAAGTTAACAGAGCACTGCAACAATGAGATGGGCTGGCATCTCTCTTGTTTAATATAGCCTTGAATGTGCCCTAAGACAATTATCAGTAGATGTAAATTTATCAGCTCATTTTCATATCAGGTCAAATTGTTGGTTATGCAGATGATATGAATATTATGGGAAGACCCATGCAGCCAGGGAAAAGATGTATAGAGATATACAGGAACATGCCAAGACAATAGGATTGACAACCAGTAACATGAAAATGAAAGTTATGATCTATGGAAAAGAGATTTGAGTTGCCAACAAATAGAAATACAGGATATTGTAGCAATCGATAGTTTTACTTACATAGGAACAGAATTAACAAGATAAAATGAAGAGGAAATAGAATTATGCAACATAATTACGGCAGCAAACAAGGCATTACTCTGCATCTGCGACTTGCACGCAGAAAATATAAACTCAGAATATACGAGAATTTATATAGCTATAAAATTAAATATACAAGACATCAATTGGATCAGTACTAAGTCACAACTACAAAGCGTGGATTACGACACAAGTCATCAGGAGAAAGGCTAGCAATATTTGAAAGGATAATACTAAGAAGAATCTTTGGACCTGTATTAAAAAACAGACCTAGATGGAGACTAAGTTATAATAAAGAACTCTGTGAAATGTTAGAAGTACCTGACACAGTGACATGTATTCAGTTTGAAAGATTACAGTGGATTGATCTTATAGTCTGAATGAATAATATCAGAATACCGAAATAAGGTATTGAATTGGAAATTTCAGGAATAAACCTGTGGAAAGACCACGACTGAGATGGGAAGACAACATTAGGAGGGACTCCTTGACACTGCTGAATATAAGAAGATGGAGGAGAGTAGCAGAGGACAGGGACAGGAGGTGAACTGTTGAAGACATGGGCTGTCATGCCACTGAAAAAAGAAGAAGATATAAAACCATATTGATGGGTACATTAAATAACCTTTACACACCCTTTCCCTAGACATTTGTTACCATTTAAAGTTAAATTACATGTATTTCATAACATTCAATAAAATCTTCTCAGACAGATACCCATGTGGGTGGTTCAAATCACCCAGTGTTGTAGAGAATGTCTCAATCTGAATCATTTTGATACGACTTGACATCCAGGCTATCAGTTTATGGTAGGTTGCATCCTAGCACAGAGTCTGTGCCTGGTACATCAGTTAAATTTTACCACTTCATGCAGCTTCATCTCCAGAAGATTTCATTCAATTCTGTCATCGTGATATCTTTGAAAACGTGTATCTATCATAATGTGTTGATCATATGTTCAGTAATGTGTTCCAACAATTAACAGTCACTTTGCATTTACAAGTCTTGTTTGCAGCTCACTATGACAGTATAACATTTAATAAAGATCTTGTGTTGATATACAGGAACATGCAAAACAGAAAAACTGCTGTCATGTATTTTACACAATATGTTGCAATTGACAAATTTTATTCCATTTCATGCGATAAAGAAGACATGAGATTTAAGGTTTATGTGGAATTGAAAATAAAAATTGCACTCACCTTGAACGTGATGCTATGCTGTCTGGCAGGTGGGTACCAACATTTCAGAAAAAACTGTTGCTTCCATCTTCAGGGTAGTGAAAGACTGAGTCAGCAACTTCCTACAACACATTGGTATCCATCTGCCAAACTGCATGGTGTCACATTTTAGAAGACTGCAATGTAATGTTCATTGTAATTTATATTAATGGCAGTGTTTATATGAGAAACTTACCCAACTAGACAGATTTTTGTGTGTATAAAACAAGTATTATTAATTCATGTAACAGAGCTGATTTATTTTCATATCAGTTTCATTTCAATAAATCTACTATGTTTTTATCTTAAAGGATACATGTTTGGGGCAACACAAACTTGCAGAACCCTTGTTACCTTGAGCATAGGCCTCATCTTACATCTTCATAATGCTGTTAAATGGAAATTGAGGAATATATTACCCCCTTTAATGCAAATATTGGTACTATTCTATGTTACATGATTTTTTTAGAAATATAACTGTATATTAAATTGATCAATGATATCATATGAAAACGTGAGAAAATGTTTATATAAGCCTCATTAATGAGTTCACATTTTGCTACAGTTCTCTCTCCTTGAGGATATCAACAGACTTCCAGCTAGTGCCAGAGGAGGTTACCATTTTCTTATTTGTGCTACAGACAGTTTTTTACTGTGTACATCATTCTTCATTCCCCATATTATATAACCAAGTGACAATGTACTCATGTTGATTGGACATAAGAGCATGGAATGTTTGAAGAATAGTTGACAGAACTTAATGTCATCAGAGATAAATTATCAGATGCAACATAAAAGCAGACAGGAGAATTGCTGCATTTCATCAAATCTTCTGCAAACTAACTCATCTGCTTCATTAGACAATGTTCATATACTTCACATTACCAGCAATTTGTGTCACTAACTGTAATCTGTAATAAACATGCCCCTGGTATTTATGGTATGCTATAGGGACCTAACAGTAAATGAACTGTTGTCTGTAAGTCAGTCGCTGTCTCCATTGTTTTTGTTTCTATAAAAATTACAATTAATTAACCTAAATAATTATTTACAGAAACATGGAAGTTGATGGTAGTGCTTGAAGTCTCATAAATTTTATGTACATCAAAATCTTGTAACTTTCATGCACATTTCTTATCACATGAATTTATAATAAGAAATGAACTTTCAGGCCATGCATGACTAATGTGCCATTTTGTAGTCAACCCAAATAATAAGATTCAAAGTGTGACTGGTGGAAAGTTTTTCAACTTAGGCCTAATATCTTTTAAAGAAAATCTGTTCAACACACCTTCAGTTAGCAAGTTAAGGTTACTTTTGAAAAGTAATACATAAAGCATGTGTAATTCTGGTCTTACAATAGTGCATGGAAATTGTCCAGAAATATTTAAGAAACTATCTGTTGTATCACCAGTCCCAGTGGCCACACGGTCTAAGGCGTAGGTCTGTGGCCTCTCGCCTGCTGAGATCGTGGGTTCAAATTCCACCAGGGGCATGGATGTTTGTCTGTTGTGAGTGTTGTGTGTTGTCAGGTAGAGGTCTCTGCGACAAGTTGATCACTCGTCCAAAGGAGTCCTACCGACTGTGATGGGTCGTGTGTGATCTAGAAACCTCATGAATGAAGAGGCCATCCCCCGCGTTGGGCCGCAGCACCACGGGGGGGGGGGGGGGGGGGGGGAGTT
>Ga0123357_10001859_pt1 | contig 22924 bp, 22 predicted proteins | sample TergutEmb28metaG_FD_89873 | JGI IMG/M metagenome (GOLD analysis project Ga0123357, IMG submission 89873) | Embiratermes neotenicus P4 segment gut microbial communities from Petit-Saut dam, French Guiana - Emb289 P4 | ecosystem: Host-associated > Arthropoda: Insects > Digestive system > Gut ... | reverse complement strand
GCTTGAAGCCGCTGCCGCTCGCAGCGGGCGGCCTGCCCATCTGCTCGAAAAGGATATCTGGGTCGTCTGGGCACTGTCTGCCCTGTACGAATCGCCCTTGGGCAGCATTCTGACGTTCAAGGGCGGCACATCCCTCTCCAAGGCGTTCCGCATCATCAATCGATTTTCCGAAAATATTGATTTAACATATGATATCCGTGAATTGGCATCCAACCTCTTGCGGGACGGCAACCCTATTCCCGCAACACGCAGCCAGGAAAGGAAAATCACTTCTGCCGTCCGTGCACGGCTGCCTCTCTGGATCGAAGGCAATGTTGTCCCTGTGCTCCAGGCTGCGCTGAAAGCAATCGGCCAGGAGGCGGCGCTCGTTGTCGCAGGCAACAGGACATGCGCCCCCGGTTTGAGGCCATCCGCCTTATCGACCGCTTGATCTATGCCCTTTCAATGTGACACTGGCTGTAGGAGGTCATAAATGCACCAAGCACAGTTTCACATCCATACGCCAGACACGGGCAGCGTTCATCTGAGCAAAGCCGTGCTGATCTACGAAAACCGGACGGGCTTTGCCGAACTGGCGACCCTTCATCGCATCGAGCAGGTCGATGGAGAAGCAATTATTGGGGCGGGGCGGCTGATGCCCCCCCGAGCTGCGCTCAAGCTGGCTGCCGATCTCGGCAAGCACAGCGCACACGAAGGGTTTATTCCAGACAATGTCCTTTTCCTCAATGGCGAGGCGATTGTCTGGTGGATGCCCCCTGCAAAGCGCCATATCAGTTTTTCCACGCCTGCACACATTGATGAAATAGGCGCAGCCGAGCGGGGCGAAACCGTACCACACCCCGGACTGGTTTTTGCGGCAGCTCCCCAATACTGGTACGTGTGGGCGGTGAAAGGAGCCAAACGTCCCACCCCGGCGACACCCCTCTATCAAGCGCCCTATTTCAATGTCGGCTCGAAGGGCGAAATCTGCCAAGGCAGTGCAAACGTGCCCAAGGAAGGGACAGTCGAAAAGATCAGCGCATGGAACGACGCCTTTTTCCGCTCCACCTTCACACACCCCAATGTCATTGGCGATCTGGTCAACCATTATCGCCGCAAGGAATACCTCTTCTGGCGGCACATGCTCGACGGGCGTTTCAAACGCTTCCCGGAGCGTGTGCTCATTGACCGCAAGATTACGGGTGTCCAAAAAGTGCGGTCTGACGAACGCAACGGGGCAAGTTAAAATTTTCTTGACCGATTCGCCGTATCACAACGTCTTAGGAAGTCTCAGTGCAGGGGTGGGGAACCAAGTGGGGAACTACGAAAGAAAAGCTGCCTAGTGACAGCTTTTCTTGTTTGTAAATCATGGTGTTACAAAAAACAGTTTGGCGGAGAGGGCGGGATTCGAACCCGCGTTAGGGGATTACCCTAAACACGCTTTCCAGGCGTGCGACTTAAACCACTCATCCACCTCTCCGTGGAAGGGGGTGAATTCTAGCGACTTCGGGCGGCAAGGGGAAGCGCTCTTGTGCAGGTAGGATGGCATGGGCAACATGGGATGTGAACCGGGGGGCTTGGATCGGTTATCATCACACTTTCCGGCAGCACAATTTTTATGACAAAGTACGTCTTCGTTACAGGCGGTGTCGTTTCCTCACTGGGCAAGGGTATCGCGGCGGCTTCGCTTGGAGCCATTCTGGAATCGCGCGGTATCCACGTGACTCATCTCAAACTCGATCCGTACATCAATGTCGATCCGGGCACGATGTCCCCGTTCCAGCATGGGGAGGTGTTCGTGACCGAGGATGGGGCGGAAACGGATCTCGACTTGGGGCACTACGAGCGCTTTTCTAGCGCCAGGATGTCAAAGCGCAATAATTTCACTACCGGCCAGGTGTATGACACTGTGCTCAGAAAGGAACGCCGCGGCGAGTATTTGGGCAAAACTGTACAGGTGATCCCGCATATCACCGACGAGATCAAGGCGAAGGTCAAGGCCGGGGCCGATGGAGCCGAAGTGGCTATCGTCGAGGTCGGCGGGACGGTGGGCGATATCGAATCCTTGCCTTTCCTGGAAGCTATCCGTCAGATGGGCATCGAGGAAGGCCGCAGCAACACATGCTATATCCACCTCACGTTGCTGCCGTACATTCCGACGGCAGGGGAACTGAAGACTAAACCAACACAGCATTCGGTGAAGGAACTGCGCGAGATCGGCATCCAGCCGGACATCTTGCTATGCCGCGCTGACCGCTATATGCCCTCCGAGGAACGGCGCAAGATTGCGCTGTTCTGCAATGTGATGCCGGAGGCGGTGATCGAGTGCGTGGATTCGGATTCGATCTATAAGATTCCGGCTATGTTGCATGGGCAGATGCTCGACGAGATCGTTTGCCACAAGCTCGCCATCCTGGCCCGTGCGGCGGACCTGTCGATCTGGAACAGGTTGATCGACGCGCTAGAGCACCCGAAGGCAACTGTGGATATTGGTTTCGTTGGCAAGTATGTCGACCTCATCGAGTCCTACAAGTCGCTGGTTGAGGCGCTTGTCCATGCCGGGATGCACACCGGGGCGAAGGTGAATATTCACTATATCGACTCGGAAGACATCGAAAGGGATGGCTGCGGGGTGCTCGAAAAGATGGATGCCCTCCTGGTTCCGGGCGGTTTTGGCAAGCGGGGCACGGAGGGGATGATTGCCGCGATTCGTCATGCGCGCCTGCGCGGGCTGCCGTATCTCGGTATTTGCCTGGGGATGCAGCTTGCAGTCATCGAGTACGCACGTAACGTTGCCGGGTTGGTTGATGCGCACAGCACGGAATTCGACCCTACGACAACCCACCCGGTTGTGGCGCTGATTACCGAATGGCTCGACCGTGAGGGTAGGGTGGAGCAGCGCAGCGAGCATTCTGGGCTTGGCGGCACGATGCGGCTGGGTGCGCAACGTTGCCCGATCCTGCCGGATACCCTGGCGGCAAGTATTTATGGGACGGAAGCCAATGAGCGGCATCGCCACCGCTACGAGGTCAATAATTTTTACGTGCCGAAACTGGAAGCTGCCGGTTTGGTGATTTCGGCGCGCACGCCAAACGAAAACCTACCCGAAATCATGGAGCTGCCGCAAGGCCAGCACCCGTGGTTCCTCGGCGTGCAGTTTCACCCTGAATTCGCGTCCAACCCGCGTACCGGGCATCCGTTGTTCATCGCTTACGTGCAAGCCGCGCTGGTACACCGGGTGGCGAAGGGAGCGTGATGGCGATGAATCTTTGTGGTTTTGAAGCCGGTATCGACCGTCCATTGTTCGTGATTGCAGGGCCGTGCGTGGCCGAGTCCGCACAGTTGTGCCTGGATGTAGCTGGACAAATGAAGGAGACCTGCGCGGCACTCAGCATTCCGTATATCTTTAAAGCGTCCTACGACAAGGCGAACCGTAGTTCGGGCAAGAGTTTTCGCGGCCTCGGCATCGAAGCGGGCCTGAAAATCCTTGATGAAGTGCGGGCGCAGGTTGGCGTGCCAGTGCTCACGGATGTGCATACCGAGGCTGAGATACCCGAAGTTGCGGCGGTGGTTGATGTGCTGCAAACCCCGGCGTTTCTTTGCAGGCAGACGGATTTCATCCATGCGGTAGCCGCGTGTGGCAAACCGGTCAATATCAAGAAAGGGCAGTTCCTCGCACCCGGCGACATGAAAAACGTCGTCGCCAAGGCGCGCGAAGCCAACGGCGGTGCGGACAACATCATGGTGTGTGAACGCGGCGTATCGTTTGGTTATAACAACCTTGTCTCCGACATGCGCTCATTGGCCATCTTGCGTGAGACCGGTTGCCCGGTGGTGTTCGATGCCACGCATTCGGTGCAGTTGCCGGGCGGGCAGGGGACGGCTTCCGGCGGACAACGCGAGTTCGTGCCGGTGCTTGCGCGTGCGGCGGTGGCGGTGGGTATCGCGGGAATTTTTCTGGAAACGCACCCAAACCCTGAAAAGGCGCTTTCCGATGGGCCCAACAGTTGGCCGATCAACCGGATGTGGGCGTTGTTAGCAATACTGAAGGAATTCGACCGGGTGGCGAAATCCATCCATCAATAACAAACTAGAAATTCGACAGGAACCGACATGAGTGCAATTGTTGATGTGATCGCACGTGAAATTCTCGACTCACGCGGCAACCCAACCGTTGAAGCCGATGTGCTGCTTGAATCTGGCGTCATGGGGCGTGCCGCCGTGCCCTCAGGGGCGACGACCGGCTTGCGTGAGGCCATTGAATTACGCGACGGCGATGCAGGGCGTTTCCTTGGAAAGGGGGTTTTGCAGGCAGTTGAGAATGTGAACACCGAGATTTCGGAGGCGATTGTTGGGCTGGATGCCGAGGAGCAGACGTTCATCGACCGTACGATGATCGAACTCGATGGCACGGAAAACAAGTCGCGCCTCGGCGCGAACGCCATCCTTGCCGTGTCGATAGCTGTGGCGAAGGCTGCCGCCGAGGAAGCAGGGTTGCCGCTTTACCGCTATTTCGGCGGGTTGAGCCCAATGGTCATGCCGGTTCCGATGATGAACGTCATCAACGGCGGCGGGCACGCCAACAACAGCCTCGATATTCAGGAGTGCATGATCGTGCCGGTGGGGGCGAAGAGCTTCCGCGAGGCATTGCGCTGCGGGGCGGAGATTTTTCAGCACTTGAAAAAAATTACGGATAAAAAAGGTTTCCCGACCACCGTTGGCGACGAAGGCGGTTTTGCGCCAAATGTTTCCAGCACGGAAGAGGCGCTGAAACTGATCCTGGAAGCAGTGGCCTTTGCGGGCTACGAACCGGGCCGGGATGTACTGCTGGCGCTCGATTGCGCCGCTTCCGAGTTTCACGAGAATGGCAAATACGAGTTGAAGGGCGAGAAACTTAGCCTCAGTGCGAGCGGGTTCGTCGATTACCTCACTAGTCTGGTCGAAAAATTCCCAATCGTCTCAATCGAAGACGGCATGGCTGAGAATGACTGGGATGGCTGGAAACTGCTCACCAAGCGTCTGGGCGGAAAAGTTCAACTCGTTGGCGACGACTTGTTCGTGACCAACACCCGGATTCTCGAACATGGCATCGCTAAGGGAGTGGCCAATTCGATCCTGATCAAGATCAACCAGATCGGCACTTTGACCGAAACCTTTGCAGCAGTGGCAATGGCCAAGCTCGCCGGTTACACGGCGGTGATTTCGCACCGGTCAGGTGAGACGGAAGACAGCACCATTGCCGACATTGCCGTTGGGCTACGTGCCATGCAGATCAAAACCGGTTCGCTGTCGCGTTCTGACCGCGTTGCCAAATACAACCAGTTGCTGCGCATTGAGGAAGAGCTCGGTGATTCGGTGAACTATCCGGGACGGCGCGCGTTCTACAACTTGCGCTGAAAACAGGTGCCATCTTTTCCGTTGGCGCTGTTTGTTTTAATCTGTCGCCTGGAGTTTTCAGATGCGTTGGCCCGCTTTTCTTCTCCTCGTGTTGGTGGTTGCGTTGCAATACCCGCTGTGGTTAGGACGTGGTGGATGGTTGCGTGTCTGGGAAATCGACAAGAACCTACAGGAGCAACATGCGCACAACCAGTACCTTGAACAACGCAATGCCCGGCTCGATGCCGAAGTGAACGACCTCAAGTTCGGCACCGACGCAATCGAAGAGCGGGCGCGCTACGAACTGGGACTGGTGCGGCCTGGGGAGGTTTTCGTACAGGTTCCGCAAAAGCAGAAGCCTCCCAAGGAAACTGTCCCGGTCCTGGATAGGCGTGGCGGAGCGGAATGAACGCATACACGGGGTTAGAGCATTTAAGTTTTCTCTCTCCCGCCCCTTCGGGGCGTCCTCCCCCGCAAGCGGGAGAGGAAAACGAGGGGTTGGTTGAGCATGAGAGGAAATGGCTTCTGCTCTGATTTTTGACATTGAAACCATTCCGGACGTTGTGGGGCTGCGGCGTCTTCACGACTTACCGGAAGAACTATCCGACGCGGAAACCGCTGAATTTGCCTTCCAGCAGCGCCGCGCCGCTACTGGCAATGATTTTCTCCCGCATTACCAACAGCGGGTCGTCACAATTTCCTGCGCACTCTACAGCCCTGGCCAATTTCGCGTGTTTTCGCTCTCCGAGCCGGACTGCGGCGAGGGCGAGATCATCCAACGGTTTTTTGACGGTATCGAAAAATATACGCCGCAGCTCGTCTCCTGGAACGGCGGTGGGTTTGATTTGCCAGTGCTCCATTACCGGGGGCTCGTGTACGGTATTGCCGCCCCGCGTTACTGGGACCTTGGCGACGGCGACTATGCCGATTCGCGCGAATTCAAGTGGAACAACTACATCAGCCGCTACCACGCCCGCCATCTCGACCTGATGGATCTGCTAGCACTCTATCAACCGCGCGCCAATGCCCCGCTTGACGATCTCGCTAAACTCATGGGTTATCCCGGCAAGCTTGGCATGGATGGCTCCGCCGTATGGGCGGCCTGGCAGGCAGGGCGCATTGCCGAAATCCGCGACTACTGCGAAACCGATGTCGTCAACACGGGACTGGTCTACCTGCGTTTCCTGAAAATGCGTGGCATTCTCGGCCAGGAAGAATGGAAGCGTGAAGTTGCGATGGTGCGCGAGACCCTGGAGAAGGTCGACGCCCCGCACTGGAGGGAATTTCTCGCGGCCTGGCCGGTGGGCGTATAGGTTCAGAAGTTTTTGGTACGCCAGTAGGGGGCGCCGAAGGCGGCGTCCCCTACTGGGAATTTAAGCATCAACGCATATACCGGCGAAATTCTTCTGCCAACTGGGCAAGTTGTACCGTTGATGCGTCCTGTTCACCGGTTTTGCCCGAGGCGAGCGCCCGTGCGATTTCCTTGCCATGTTCCACGCCGTATTGGTCGAAGGAGTTGATGCCCCAAATCCAGCCTTGCACGAAAACTTTGTGTTCGTAGAGCGCGAGTAGCATGCCAAGGTGGAAGGCGTCGAGTTGGGGAAACATGATTGTAGTGCTTGGCTGGTTGCCTTCGCAGATGAGATGGGGCGCAAGCCGTTCGATTTCGGCGGCAGGCAGGTCACGGCGGGCGAGCGCGGCGCAGGCGGCATCGAAATCACGGCCAGCCATCAACGCCGCAGCTTGGGCAATAGCGTTGTCGACGAGGATGCGCTGGCGCGGGTCATCGGCATCTCCGATTGGGACGATGAAATCAAGCGCGACTTTGCGGGTTCCCTGGTAGAGCAGTTGATGAAATGCATGCTGGCCGATAGTCCCAGCGCCGCCCCAGACAATGGGAGCCGTGTCGGTTTCAGTGCGGCTGCCATCGCGCAGGGTGCGCTTGCCGTTGCTTTCCATTTCGAGTTGCTGGAGCCAGCTTGGGAAGCTGCGCAGCCCGTGCGCGTAGGGGAGGGCCGCAACGCTTTGGATGCCAAGGAAGCTGGAGTTCCATAGCCCGACGAGCCCCAGCCAGACAGGTAGGTTTTGCTCGAAGGGGGCGAGGCGGAAGTGATCATCCATGATCCTGCCGCCCACGAGGAAATCGTCGAACGCGCCGCCAATGGCAACGAGCAACGGCAGGCCAATGGCCGACCACACTGAATAACGCCCGCCAACCCAGTCAGGCAGGGGGAAAACGCGGTCAGGACGGATGCCGAAAGCGATGGCTGCTTCTAATGCGTTGCTGACCGCTGCGAAATGCGCACCGAGGTCGGCATCATCACCGAGTTTCGAGCGCAACCATTGACGGGCAGCTTCAGCATTGGCAAGCGTCTCCGGAGTGTTGAAACTTTTGGAGGAAACGACAAACAATATGGTTGCGGCGTCGGCGCGGGCGAGCACGGTGTCGAGTTCGCGCGGGTCGACGTTGGCGACGAAATCGACCTGCACTAGTTCGACGCCGCCGACGATGTTGCCGCGTGGGTCGGCAAGTGCTTCGACCGCGAGCCGGGGGCCGAGGTCGGAGCCGCCGATGCCGAGATTGATCAGATGACGAATGGTTTTCCCGGTACTGCCGGCGAGCAACCCTTCCCGCAGGTCGAAAGCAAAAGTACGCATGGCGCGGGTATCCGACCCGCTGCCGGATGGGGGAGGGCTCCCGCCGCGCATGGCCATGTGGGCGGCAGCGCGTCTTTCAGTAAAGTTGAGCGGCTCGCCGTCGAAGAAGCGGTAAATGCCTTCTTCCAGTCGTGTTTCGTGCGCAAGCCTGATGAGATCGGCGAGGATTTTGTCGTCAAACTGCTGTTTGGAAAAATCCGCGACCAGCATGGTTTGATCAAGGTCGGTTGGGTTTTCAAGGGTCAGTGTGAGCCGATCGACCCTATCCGGGTTATTGGCGAAGAGGGCAGAAAGCGGCTGACCCGCAAGCCGCTGGGCGTGCGCGGCAAGCGCTGTCCACGCAGGCAGATGTTGTGGTGGGGTGAAAGTACCCATGTTATCCATGATCTGGGCGAGTATAGAGGTACAGCGTTTCAAATTGTTTGCGCCCGCCGCGCTGGAGGGTCCAAAGAGGCTCCCAGCCTTTGATTTTACTGGGTTTCTCGGTTTTATGGTCGGCGTAGATCAGTAGCAGGCGGCACGAGGTAGAGCCGTTACGAAGGGGGACAGGGCGCAGGCCGACGTAGTAGTCGAGCATGCTGCGGATCGGGTCGGGCAGTTTGCCACTGCTGGCGACACATTCTCCGGCATATGGGGCGAATACCTTGCTGAGGGCTTCCCCCATTGGCCGGTAGCTGCGGCCATGGTCGAACCATGGCATTAGCAGCGTGACCGCCAGGCACCATAGCATCGTCATTCCAATTGCCCAGTTCATGGCTCCGCGTGCTGGGCGGCGCGGCAACCACCATACGAGAGAGAACCACAACAGGCAAATGCTGATGCCAAGTAAGGTTTGGGGAATCGTGCCGGTAAGCGTAAACGCAGGGGTGACGTGGGCAACGTGGTGCGCAAGCCCCGGTGGCCACGCAAAAACTTGAGCCGTCCAGGCAATCCATACCAGGATGGCAAACACACCGAAAGTCATTGCCGAGAACCAGTCGAAGGCATTGGCCGCACCGCGCCGCAGCGTGGAAATGCCTCCGGCAGCCAGCAAAGCCATCGTTGGCAAGAGTGGGAGAGCCGCAGGCTGTGACTGATTGGAAGAAAGCACTAGAAGGACCAGCGAGAACGCGGTAGCTAACAGCGGCAGCAGCCAACACAGTTGGAAAAGCCGATGACGTTCACGCCAAAGCGACCAGATCGCGAGCGGCCAAAGCGGCCACAGGAACCAACTCAACAACTTGATGAGGCGGACGAAGTCCTCGATGCTGAAGCCGTGTCCGGTAATTTGCTGCCATTGGTCACGTCGCCAAATAGCAAAGAGGGCCGGCTGTTGCATGTGGAGGAGGAGCGGCCATATTCCCCCTAGGCACACGGCCAGGATCAGGCCGGCAAGTAAGCCGCCGCTGGCTCGGGAATTGCGGCATTCGGGGCTGACGATAATGGTGACGGCAAAAAGTGTCACGGTAAAGAGCATCCCAGGGATACCGCCCGCAAGCATGGCCAGTGCGCAACCCAACCCTGCTTGCAGGCTGCCTGCCAATGGGTGCGTGGGCACATGAGAAATACCATTGAGAACAAAGGCAACCATCGCCATCAGGGCGAGGAGCGGCTGCGTTTCGTGAGAATGCAGGACGAGACCGAGGCTGCCAAAGATGAGGAGCGCAGCCAGCGTGCGGGTCGGGCGGCCATATAGATACTCGGCGGTGCGGGCAACCCAGTAAACGGTCAACGCGGTAAAAATGGCGCTCGCCAAACGCGCGCCATCGTGTGGGCTCAGTACGCCGCCAGTGATGGACGACAGCAACGCCGCACACCAGTAATAAAGCGGCGGATATTCGAGGAACGGTTCGCCCCCAAGCTGCGGAAAAAGCAGGCCCTCGCCATGGAGCATCGAGAACACCGGCCCAAAATAACGGGCATCGTCGCCACGCCAAAGACCATGCCCAGTCAGACCGGTAAGCAGATAGAAACCAATGAGCAGAGTCAGGCCCACAGTGCCATAAAGGCGGCGTTGCAGGAGGGAAGGAGGCAGGGTTGGGGGCTCGCGATACATGCAGGTGCTGAAATGTGTTACGCAAAGGTGCTGCATTGTAACGGCTGTGGCCATGTATTGCCCGTTTGTATGCTGTGCAGAAGCGGATTACTGTGTGGGTTGCTCCGGCCCTCAGCACACAGGTTCCTCATACGGTCGAAGACAAGCCTTTGATCCGCAATAACCGCTATCCAGATTCGGCCTAAACCCATTACATACACTATCATCGCCTTGAAAAACGGGTTATCCTTTCGCCCCCTGTTGGCATCGCCGACAGCCCCGCGCCCGTAGCTCAGTTGGATAGAGTACTGCCCTCCGAAGGCAGGGGTCGCACGTTCGAATCGTGTCGGGCGCGCCATTCTGAGCTTGTGCATTGGAACCGAGCGGCGTCTTGCAATGATCGTCGGGGGATGGAAAGCGGGGCTACCTCACAATTCCGTACCGTCCTAAACTAAAAATCCCGGTTTCGCCCCGAAATCTCCGGTAACTGCATCTCCAGCACTTTCCCTGTTTGCACTTTTCGGAATTCCCGCAATTTTTTAAAAAACGTAGCGTCTTCATTTGCTAGCATGGAAACGGCAAAGAGTGCGGCGTTGGTTGCACCGGCTTCGCCGATGGCGAAGGTGGCAACCGGCACGCCTTTGGGCATTTGCACGATTGAGTATAAGGAATCGACGCCGGAAAGCATCCGGGATTGGACGGGGACGCCTAAAACCGGCACTTCCGTTTTGGCGGCCAGCATGCCGGGAAGGTGCGCTGCACCGCCTGCACCGGCGATGATGGCTTTCAGGCCACGCGCCCTGGCGGTTTCGGCGTACTCGAAAAGCAGGTCAGGCGTGCGGTGGGCGGAAACGACCCTAGCCTCGAACGGTACGCCAAAGTCCTTGAGGATGACTGCTGCTGCTTGCATCGTCGGCCAGTCGGAATCGGAACCCATGACGACGCCGACAACCGGCGCAGTGTTGCCCGTTGCGCTCATGCCCAGTTCCTCCGTTCTGCCGCTTCGATGGTGTTCGCCAGCAGCATGGTAATGGTCATCGGCCCGACGCCGCCGGGCACGGGGGTGATCAGGGAGGCGATTCCTCTTACGGCCTCGAAATCGACATCGCCGCAAAGCTTGCCGCCCTCTTTTTCCGGCAGACGGTTGATGCCAATGTCGATGACGGTTGCTCCGGGTTTGACCATGTCGGCGGTGACGAAACGCGGTTTGCCTATTGCCGCCACGAGGATGTCGGCGCGGCGGGCATGTGCGGCCAGGTCGCGCGTTTTTGAGTGACACACCGTTACCGTTGCGCTTGCGTTGAGCAGCAACAGCGCCATCGGTTTACCCGCGATGTTGGAGCGGCCAATGACGACGGCTTCCTTCCCGGTGGGGTCGATCCCGTTCGCTTCGAGCATTTTCATCACTCCGTAGGGTGTACAGGGGATGAAACGGGGGTTGCCCTGAGCTAGCGTGCCGATGTTAACTGCATGGAAACCATCAACATCCTTTTCCGGCGCGATGGTTTCGAGCACGGTTGTTTCGTCGATGTGTCGCGGCAACGGCAGTTGTACAAGAATGCCGTGGATAGCGGGGTCGGCATTGAGTTCGGCTATCTTCGCCAGCAGGGTTTTTTGTGACACATCCGCTGGATAGCTGATTTTCAACGAAAAAATCCCGGCCGCTTCACAGGCGTTGACCTTGTTGCGCACGTAAACTTGCGAAGCTGGATCCTCCCCAGCCAGGATCACCGCGAGGCCAGGGCGATGCCCCTGTGCCGAAAGCGCGGCCACGCGCACTTTGAACCCCGTGCGCAGTTCTTCCGCCAAAGCCTTACCATCGATCAAACGAGCGACCATCGGATACCCCGCTTCAGAAAAATATTGATTTTATCAACACTGCGTTTCTCACAGATCGGCGGACACGACACGTCGTATCAGGCTGGCCATCGTGGAAACGCCCATTTTTTCCATTACCCGCGCACGGTGAACCTCTACCGTTTTGATGCTGATGTTGAGCACATCGGCAATCTGTTTGTTGAGCTTGCCTGCGATGATGAGTTCGAGCACCTCGTGTTCGCGTGCCGTGAGTTGCGCTAGTCGATGCGCCGTGTCGGCTCGGGTACGGCGGTATTCGCGCTCTTCGCTTTCCCGCTCTAGGCAGTTTCTGACGACCTTCAGCATTTCTTCGGCGGAAAACGGTTTTTCGATGAAATCCTCCGCACCCTTTTTGAGCGTTGCCACGGCCATTGCTACGTCGCCATGGCCGGTGATGAGGATTACCGGCAGCGTGGAATGCCGCCGAGTGAGTTCCTCGAACAATTCCAATCCGCTCATGCCCGGCATGCGCACATCAAGCAACAGGCATCCGGCTGAATCTCCATCCCAGAATGCGAGAAAATCCTTGGCACTAGAAAAGGGCCTGACTGCATAACCATGCGATTCCAGCAACCAGACCAGGGAGTCCCGTTGGGCATCATCGTCGTCGACGATGAAAATCTGTTGCCTGGGCGGCTTCCCGTCCTCATGCATTGTTCTGCTCGCCGCTCCACTCACAAGTTGTCTCCTCGATGGGCAAAGTAAAGATAAAAATAATACCGCCTTCCGGCTCCGGTCTCGCAGTCAGGCACCCATCATGGAACTCGATAATCGAACGGCAAATGGGCAATCCCATTCCCATTCCTTCATCCCTGGTTGTGAAAAAAGGTTTAAACAGTTGTTCCAGGTCTTCCTCGTCAATACCGTGGCCCCGATCGAGGACCGCTATTTCCACGAAGCGCTTCCCCCCCATCCGCGCCCTTACCGTCAGCATGCGCTCATCCTCCGGGGTGTCCCTCATGGCATCCAACCCGTTGCGTGCGAGATTGAGCAGCACCTGCTCGATCATGATCTGGTCGGCGTGAACATCCGGCAGGCCAGGGGCAATCTCAACGGACAACCGGATGCCGCGCCGGCGGGCGTCGATCTCTATCAGAGCCAGTGCCTCTTCTAAAATTGCTGCCACGGGAGTTGCGCGGCGGCGCGGTTCGCTTTTTTTCACGAACGCGCGGATACGTGCAATGACCTTGCCTGCCCGTTCGGCTTGAGCCGCTGCTTTTCGCATTGCGGGCAGCAATTCTTCCATGCTTGCCCCGGCCTGCATGCGTGCGATGCAGCCGTTGCAGTAGTTGGCAATGGCCGACAGGGGTTGGTTGAGTTCATGCGCCAGCGTCGAGGCCATTTCACCCATGGTGATTAGGCGTGCGGTATGGGCGATGCGTTCCTCCTGCCGACGGGTGGTTTCAGCGGTTTTTTTGCGGCTCGTGATGTCGGTGGCGATACCTAGCCGGACGATGCGCCCGTCGACCCAGCGCACTGCCTGTTCCTTTACGTGATACCAATGCCCAGTACGCGGTTGCAGCAATTCCCCGTCGAAAAGCTCGCAGGGCGCATCCGGCGCTTCGACCCCGCGCGGGTCTACCCGGTAGTCCCCGCGCTCCGGCAGGGGGACGACCCATTCGCGCAAAATCTGGCCTACCGCGTCGAACCCATGTAGCGCCTGGAAAGCACGATTGGCGAAAAGAATTTCGCCGTTGTGCGCATCGGCCACATATACGGCGGCTTCCAGCCCGTCCAGCACGGCGTCCAAAGGTTCGTTTGCACTGTTGGCCATAACTGCCACGTTTTGAACCGCCCCGCCATTGATGGTGGGGATTGCGCCCGATACGTTTCCGATACCCGTGTTTTGCATGCCCCTTCCTGGTTCGACAGACCTGCACCTGATACAGTTTAGCGTTACGTAATCTGCTTGGGCTAAAATCGGATAATTACGTTATTAAATGCATCGGAACCAGAACAATGGGCCTGAACATCATTCGTTTGAACGACATCCGGCGTATGCGTAGCGAAGCCGAATGCCTCGCGGACGGACCAACGGTAGACGCTGCCATCAACCGTATGGCTTCGGACATTACCAAGCGGTTGTTCAATGCCGACCCGCTCGTTTTTGCGGTCATGAACGGTGGGCTCGTCCTGACGGGGCATCTGCTGCCCAAGCTCGATTTTCCGCTTGAACTCTCCTGGCTCCATGTGACCCGTTACGGGCATAACAGCCAGGGCGGGGAAATCGAATGGCAAGCATCCCCGAGCGCAGATGTGCAGGGGCGCACCGTGCTCGTCGTCGATGATATCCTTGACGTCGGCCATACCCAGCTTGCCATCGTCAATCGTCTGCTCGAACAGGGCGCAAGCGAAGTACTCACCGCAGTGCTCGTCGACAAACAGCACAACCGCAAGGCGGTTCCTGGCCTTAGGGCCGATTTCAGTGGGCTGGAACTTGCGGACCGGTTTCTGTTCGGATCGGGGATGGATTACCGCGGATACTGGCGGAACGCCGTTGGTATCTATGCCGTAAAAGGCTTATGAAACTGGAAAAACCACAGGTGATTCGATGCTGATTACCTTCAAATCCAAGGCTGGGGCGGATGTCCTCATGTTCGGCGATGCTGCCCAACAACTGCTTGCCCTGCTCGATAAGGATGGCAAAACCACGCAGGGCATCGTTACCATCAAACAATTGCCCGAAGCCATCACGCGCTTGGAATCCGCCATCGGAACCGAGCGCGCACGGTTGGGCGCAAAGAGCATTGACGAGCGCGAAGCCGAAGAAGAGGCCGAAGCCGAAGCCGGACAGACCGGCATGGCCGCGCCTGTGAATCTTGCCCAACGCGCTTGGCCGCTGCTCGACCTGTTTCGCTGCTCGCATGCCGCTGGTGAACCGGTGACTTGGGACGCACAATGAACACCTGTCCGCCCTTCAAAAGGCTTGGTTTGAGGGAATACCCGAATACCTATGACAGCGTGCAAAAAATACCCTAGGAGCCCATCTATGCTGTTTTTCCTTCCCTACCTGAATTTCACGGAGATCCTTCATGAATAAATATGTAGCTGAATTTATTGGGACGTTTTGGCTCGTTCTTGGCGGTTGCGGCAGCGCGGTATTGGCTGCTACTTTTCCGCAACTTGGCATCGGTTTTGTCGGGGTTTCGCTTGCTTTCGGCCTGACCGTGCTGACAATGGCTTTCGCAATTGGCCATATTTCCGGCTGCCACCTGAACCCGGCCGTTTCTATCGGCCTTTTCGTGGCGGGTCGCTTCGAGAGCAAGGAACTGTTGCCCTACATTGTTGCCCAGGTTCTCGGGGGCATCGCCGCCGCCGGTGTCCTGTACCTGATCGTTAGCGGCAAGCCGGGTTTTGTCCTGGGGGGCTTTGCCTCGAACGGCTACGGCGAACACTCGCCTGATGGGTATTCGCTACTCTCCGCGCTGGTCTGCGAAATCGCGATGACTGCGATTTTCCTGTTCGTCATCGTTGGTTCGACGAGCCGGAAAGCCCCGCCGGGATTCGCACCCATCGCCATCGGCCTCTGCCTGACGTTGATCCACCTGGTTTCCATTCCCGTTACCAACACGTCGGTTAATCCTGCGCGCAGTACTGCCGTGGCGGTTTTCGCCAGGGGCGAGGCACTTTCTCAACTTTGGCTGTTCTGGGTAGCGCCGATCATAGGCGGTGTCCTAGGTGCGCTTGCCTATAAGGCCATCGAAAAAGAACAGGGATAAGGACGGAATGACCGCCCGCTAACGGGCGGCTGTGCATATGTTTCCCCTCTCCCGCGAGCGGGAGAGGGGAAACGTTTCAAACCCCCTGTTTGAGGCTTGCGGCGATGAAATCGTCGAGGCCGCCGTCGAGCACGGCCTGGGTATTGCCGACTTCGTAATTGGTGCGCAAATCCTTGATCCGCGACTGGTCGAGTACGTAAGAGCGAATCTGGTGCCCCCAGCCGATGTCGGATTTGCTGTCTTCCAGTTTTTGCTGTTCGGCCTGACGTTTGCGCAGTTCCAATTCAAAGAGGCGGGCCCGCAACATTTTCATGGCCTCGTCCTTGTTGCGATGCTGTGAGCGGTCGTTCTGGCACTGCACGACGGTATTGGTCGGTATGTGGGTGATGCGTACCGCCGAGTCGGTCTTGTTGATGTGCTGACCGCCCGCGCCGGAGGCACGGTAGGTGTCGATGCGCAAATCCGCCGGGTTAATCTCGATTTCGATGGAATCATCGACTTCTGGATAGACGAACACCGAACTGAAACTGGTGTGGCGGCGCGCGTTGGAATCGAACGGGGATTTACGTACCAGCCGATGAATACCCGTCTCGGTGCGCAGATGGCCATAGGCGTATTCGCCGCTCACCTTGATGGTGCAGTTTTTGATACCGGCCACATCCCCTTCGCTCTCTTCAAGCAGTTCGGCGGTAAAGCCCTTTTTCTCCACGTAACGCAGGTACATGCGCTCTAGCATCGCGGCCCAGTCTTGTGCCTCGGTTCCGCCCGCGCCGGACTGGATTTCGACGAAGCAATTGGCTGGATCCATCGGGTGGGCGAACATGCGCCGGAATTCGAGTTTTTCGATGGTTTTCGCGAGAACCTGGAGGTCGCCCTCGACGGCTTCAAAAGTGTCATCGTCCTCTTCAGCCTGGGCGAGGTCGAACAATTCCTTGAGATTGTGTGCATCACGGTTAACGGCTCCGAGAATCAGGACGATGTCTTCAAGTTGGCGTTTTTCACGTCCCAATTCCTGTGCGCTTGCGGCATTATTCCAGACGGCAGGGTCTTCCAGGGCGCGGTTGACTTCCTCCAACCGCACGGCCTTGGCTTCGTAGTCAAAGATACCTCCGCAGCGCACGTGCACGCGTAGTGAGGTCATCGAGGCGTTCGGTAATGGCATTCTGGCGTTCTGCTTCCATGGCGGTGCTCTGGCATATCGGAAAAGTTGCGTAGTATAGCGGCGAACCGTCGGACAGGCGCTGGAAGGGTTACGGATAAATTCATTTTACTTCCTCAGCCTATGCCCGCCAGCCCCAGACCAAACCACGCCTGCCTCGGATTTCCTAGCTCAGCGCCGGATCAGGTTGGCGTTGACGCCGCGGCGGATCGACACGGCGGAAACCAACGTGCCCGGCTACCGTGAGCCTTTTGTCTTTTCATCTGGTTTCCCTGCATAGAGTCTGAAATTCTTCCTGTGGCGGCCAAATGATTTCACCATGAGCATTCTTCAGGACTTCAATACCGCATGCTTTATCAAAGGTGGCAATGGATTGGCCTTTTGCGTTGATATAACCCTGCATTCCGTTTTCTTTAACCTCTGCCCAACCATCGGAAGTAAAACCCTTTGCGTCATCAAATCTCGGTAGGATCGCTATCTCACCTTTGGCGTTGATGTAACCATATTTCCAGTTTACCCTGTACAACGCTAATCCATTGTCAGCAAAATCCTCAACATACTCAAAGTTCGGCGCAACATATTCAAATCTTGGAAAAATCACCATCTCTCCTTTAGTGTTGATGAAACCCTGTTTCCCGTTTTTCTTAATACGTGCCAAACCATTAGCTGCAAAATCCTCTGCTTCCTCAAACTGCGGCGGAATCAACATCTCGCCTTTAGCGTTGACGTATCCATATTTTCTATCTTCTGTAACTCGTGCTATGCCAATATTGCCAAAATTCCCTATCCAATCAAACCTTGGCGCAATTACCATCTCGCCTTGTAGATTGATGAAGCCGTAACTCCCATTATCTCTAATTATTGTCAAAGAATTGGCAGCAACATCAAAACTCTGTGCATATTCAAACCTTGCAGGAATTACTATTTCGCCCCTAGCATTGGTAAAACCATATTTTCCATTTTCCGTAACTCTTGCCAAACCAAAGGAGTCAAAATCATATGCTGATGCAAACTTTGCCGGAATTATCATTTCACCTTGAGAATTGATGAAACCATATTTCCCCTTTTCTTTAACCATCGCTAATCCATTGTCAGCAAAACTAGCCGCACGCTCAAACTTCGGCAGAATCGCCATCTCCCCTTTGGCGTTGATGTAACCATACTTCCCTTTTTGTTCAACCGGAGCCAAACCATTTTCAGCAAATGCTCCCATCCAATCAAATCTTGGCGGAGGCGCAATTTTGGAGAATGCGTAGATGTAACCGTGTTTCTCTTTTTCACTAATAATTGCTACGCCATTTTCGGAAAACTCAAGCATCTCATCAAACCTTGGTGCAATCACCATCTCGCCTTTGGTATTGATGAAACCCCATTTCTCTTTTTCCTTAACTGCGGCTAATCCGTTGGCGCGAAACTTCTCTGCAACCTCAAACTTAGGCAGAACTACCATCTCGCCCTTGGTATTGATATAACCGTATTTCCCGTTCTCCTTGATCCAGGCCAAGCCATTGGCGGAAAATTCCCCTACTTCATCCAATCTCGGCGGAATTACTATCTCACCTTTGGTATTGATGTAGCCGTATTTCATGCCCGTATATTTTATGCTCATACGGAATGGAATAAGACTACTCATCTTGCTTTCTGGCACTTCCACTGCTTCAGGTTCTTCTGCAATGTTTTTTGGTACGCTGCACCCATGAAGCCCCAGTACAATCGTTAACACCGTCGCCATTAGTCTGTTGGTTTGTTTCTGCCTGATAATGCTCTTGTTCATTGATTTCTCTTTCTTCACAAATTAACTCCGCCCCGCATACTGGCTGACATCCGGCATCTTCGCCGTCCCACGCGGAACAAGGTGTTTATCGTCGCGTAAGTTCGGGTCATCGGGTTCTTCAACACGATTGCACAGAAATTACACAAAACAAAAAGGCTTGCAGGATTAAATGTCTGTAAGCCTTTAATTTTCTTGGTAGGGGCAGTAGGGCTCGAACCTACGACCTACGGATTAAGAGTCCGCTGCTCTACCAGCTGAGCTATACCCCCCAAGAAGGGCATGACTATAAACGATATTACTTTGTCCTTCAAGTGGGAGACAGTTAGGCGCCCAGGATGCGTCCGCCGCGTTGGCGGGCGAATGGGCCGGTAAGCGCGCCTAGGCCGGTGCTGCCGTGGGCGTGGCAGATTGCGCAGGCTAGCGCGTCGGCGGCGTCTGCTTGCGGTTCACCGGGGAGCGACAGTAGCCGGGCAACCATGTGCTGTACTTGCTCCTTGCGGGCTTTGCCCTGGCCGACGACGGCCTGTTTGATTTGCAGTGCGGTGTATTCGGCTACCGACAGGTCACGGGAAACCGCGCCGCAGATGACGGCACCGCGCGCTTGCCCGAGAAGTAGGGTGGACTGGGGGTTGACGTTGACAAAGACTTTTTCGACAGCGGCGACGGCAGGTTTGTAGATATCGATGATTTCGCGCACGCCGTCGAGAAGGGTCTTGAGGCGTTCGGGCAGGGGACGGTCGCCGCCCTCGCTGGTGAGGATGCAGCCGCTGGCGATATAGCGCAGGCGGTTGCCGGATGACTCGATGACGCCAAAACCCGTGACCCGTAGCCCTGGGTCAAGCCCGAGGATGCGGGTTGCGGTAGTGGCAGAGACGGTGTCCGGCGTCGGCATGGGCTTTATTCGCCGTCGAGCACGGCAGAGGTGTAGACCTCTTGCACGTCGTCGAGGGCTTCGAGGGCATCGATCAGTTTTTGCATACGCTGGCTTTCTTCGCCGGAGAGCTCGGTTTCATTTAGTGGTTTCATGGTGACTTCGCCAAATTCGGGCTTGTATCCGGCAGCTTCCAGCGCTTCGCGTACAGCAGTGAATTCCCACGGGTCGGTGATGACTTCGATGGAACCGTCGTTGTTGGTGTAAATGTCTTCGGCTCCAGCTTCGAGCGCGGCTTCCATCAAGGCGTCTTCATCGGTTCCAGGGGCAAAGAGCATTTGCCCGCAATGCTTGAACTGGAAGGCGACGCAACCGTCCGTGCCCATGTTGCCGCCGTATTTGCTAAAGGCGTGGCGCACGTCGGCAACGGTGCGGTTCTTGCTGTCGGTCAGGCAGTCGACCATAACCGCCGTGCCTACGATGCCGTAGCCTTCGTAGCGCGCTTCTTCGTAGACGACGCCTTCGAGTTGGCCCGTGCCGCGTTTGATGGCGTTTTCAATGGTGTCTTTGGGGACGGATTCGCCCTTGGCTTTGTCGATGGCCAGCCGCAGGCGCGGGTTGGCGCTGATGTCACCGCCGCCCATTTTGGCAGCGACGGTGATTTCCTTGATCAGCTTGGTGAAAATCTTGCCCCGTTTAGCGTCTTGACGCCCTTTGCGGTGCTGGATATTGGCCCATTTGGAATGACCAGCCATGAGTTGAACCCCTAAAACAGCGTTGTATCTTTGGAAACGTATTAGTTTAGCGGTTCAGATGCCCCCTATCCAGACGGTTTTGTATTCGAGGTAGTCCTCGATGCCGTGGCTCGACCCTTCGCGGCCAAAGCCGGATGCCTTGATGCCGCCAAATGGTGCGCAATCGCCAGAGATAACAGGGGTATTGACGCCAACCATGCCGAATTGCAGCCCTTCGGAAACGCGGAAGAGCCTGCCGAGGTCACGGCTGTAGAAGTAGGAAGCCAACCCGTATTCGGTGTCATTGGCAAGCCGCAGGGCTTCGGCTTCATCGCGGAATGGGAGGATGGCGACGACGGGGCCGAAGATTTCTTCCCGCCAGAGGCGGGATTGCGGTTTTATCTGGGTGACGACGGTGGGTTCAAAGTAGAGCCCGCCGAGTTTGTGCGCTTGCCCGCCGGTGTGGATTTTTGCGCCGCCGGCTTTTGCCTCGGCAAGCAGCGCGGTGATGCGTTCGATAGCGGCGGCGTTGATGAGCGGGCCGATGTCGGTGTCCGGGTCGAGCCCGTTGCCGACCTTCAACGCTGCCACGCGGGCGGTAAAGCGTTCGGTGAAACGGCTAAAAAGGTTTTCGTGCACGAGGATGCGGTTGACGGCAACGCATACTTGTCCGGCGTTGCGGAATTTGGCGGCGATGGCTCCGTCGACAGCGGCATCGAAATCAGCGTCTTCAAAGACGATGAAGGGAGCGTTCCCGCCCAGTTCCAGGGTCACTTTCTGTATCTGTTCCGCCGCTTGCGCCAGCAGGATGCGCCCCGTGCGCGTGGAGCCGGTGAAAGAGAGTTTCCTGACTGCCGGGTGCGCAGCGAAGGCTTTGCCGACATCTGGCGGGTTGCCGAGGACAACGTTGAAGACGCCCGGTGGGATGCCCGCACGTTGCGCGAGTTCGGCCAGTGCCAGCGCGGAGAAGGGGGTGGATTCCGCCGGTTTGAGGATGACCGGGCATCCAGCGGCGAGCGCGGGCGCGGTTTTGCGCACAATCATGGCGTTAGGAAAATTCCACGGGGTGATGGCCGCACACACGCCAATGGGTTCACGCATTGCAAGCAACCGCCGGTTCCGTTGTGGCGGTGGGATGATGTCTCCATAGGCGCGGCGGCCTTCTTCCGCAAACCATTTGGCGAACGATGCGCCGTAGAGGATTTCCCCGCGTGCTTCGGCCAGCGGTTTGCCTTGTTCAAGAGTCATGATGCGCGCAAGGTCGTCGGCATGTTCCAGGATAAGGTCATGCCAGCGTTCCATCCGCACCGAGCGTTCCCGCGCCGTCATGGCCTTCCAGCCCGGCAAGGCGGCCTGTGCTGCGTCGATGGCAGTGTTTATCGAGGCAGGGGAGAGTGTGTCGGCTTCGCCCAAGGGCATGCCCGTGGCAGGGTTGTTTACCGCCAACGTCAGGCCGTCCCCGGCAACCCATTGTCCGTTGACGAAAGGCCGGTGGCGAAGGAGTTGGGTGTCTTGTAGGGCAAAGGGATCGTCGAAGGCGGGCATGGTAGGACCTTTCAAGGAAATGCACAGTAAGTGCGTTTATTTATCATGATTCGTGAATGTTGCATACGTGCATTTGATGGTTTATGGGATAGGGTTCCCGTTTTTGTCGTTTTGCTTGCCCGGCAAATCAGCATGGACAGTGGGGTTGTTCAACCGTATAGTTTTTCATTTTTTCGTTTTCCCCATGCCAGCTATCCAATGGTTTCCGGGTCACATGAATTCCGCGAGGCGCACGTTTGCCAAAGCACTGGCGGCGATAGACGTGGTCATCGAGGTGACGGACGCACGCCTGCCTGAAGCGAGCAGCAACCCGATGATCGAAGAGCTGCGGCGTTTCCGGAGCCGCCCTTGCCTGAAACTGCTCAACAAGGCCGATCTCGCCGACCCGGAGGCGACCCGCGCATGGATGGCGTATTACAACACCCAGTCCGGCGTGCTGGCCGCGGCGGTTTCGGCAAAGCATCCGGCAGACGTGGGGCGTATCCCAGTCCTAGCCCGCCAACTCGCACCGCATCGCTTGGGTGCGGAAAAACCCTTGCGGATGATCCTGGCGGGCATCCCGAACGTAGGGAAGTCCACGCTGATGAACGCGCTGCTCAAGCGCCGCGTGGCAAAGGTTGGCGATGAGCCAGCGGTGACAAAAAACCAGCAGACGTTCGACTTGGGATCGGGGATGACGCTGACGGACACGCCAGGGTTGATGTGGCCAAAGATTGAACACGACACGGATGGTTTTATGCTGGCCGCCAGCCATGCGATTGGCCGCAATGCGGTGGTCGACGAAGAGGTGGCGGTGAACTTGGGGTCGATCCTGTTGGCGCACTACCCGGCACTCATCGAAACCCGTTATGGAGCCGATACAGCCGGGTCGGATGGGGAAGGGCTGTTGGAACACATCGCCCACAAGCGCGGCTGCGTGCGCAAAGGCGGGGGGCTCGACTTGGAAAAGGCGGCAATCATTTTCCTCACGGATTACCGCACGGGGGCACTCGGGCGCATCAGCCTGGAAACGCCAGAAAGCCGCCAGCAGATGCTGGCGGCAGCGGTGTTGGAAGGCTTATAGCCTGAATCGGCCGACCGTCTCCTGAAGCTGCGCGGCGCGGTCGGAGAGGGCGTGTGTCGCGTGGGCGACTTCGCGCACGGCGGAGGTGTTGTCTTCGCTCATGGTGGCGATGTACTCGACGTTCTTGGCAATCTCGGAACTGGCCGAAGACTGTTCGGAGAGCGCGAGCGAGATT
>Ga0123357_10001858_pt1 | contig 22927 bp, 21 predicted proteins | sample TergutEmb28metaG_FD_89873 | JGI IMG/M metagenome (GOLD analysis project Ga0123357, IMG submission 89873) | Embiratermes neotenicus P4 segment gut microbial communities from Petit-Saut dam, French Guiana - Emb289 P4 | ecosystem: Host-associated > Arthropoda: Insects > Digestive system > Gut ... | reverse complement strand
GCCAGATGAGCTTTTTCCTTACTTTTCCCTTCCTAAAAGGCAACGTGATTTTCCATAAAATTCAATATAAATGGCTCATTTCTACTGAACGCTCACGGTATCATTTTCGCTGATTTTCAACAGGGATCGCAATTGCTCACGTTAAATCTAACCATGAAGGGATAAAAATCTCACGTAAAAAACTAACCATGGAAAATCTGAAATACTTCTGGAAACGTTATTTTCCGGAGGGAAGGAATGGGATTTACCATGGCGGAAAAGAAAAAAATCAGAATGGAATACGCAAAGCGGTACCGTAAGGCAAAGAAAGCAGAAAAGACCAGGATCCTGGACGAGTACCTCAAACTACTGGGAGGAGGCAACCGCAAGTATGCTATCCATTCCTTGAACCGGGAAGGAAAAAAACAGCTTCGTTTTATCAACGGTAAAAAATTCAACTTGGTAATCTCAAGTGCCACCCGTAAAAAAAGAGTTTACATAAAATATTATGATGAAAAAGTAGCACAGGCCATAATCAAACTCTGGAAGTGTTTTCGGTACATCTGCGGGGAGCGGCTTGTGCCCCTGTTACGAGCTAACCTTGATGTCATTAGCCGTAAAAAACGGTTTGGTATTTCCACCGAGGTTAAGGAGAAGCTGGCAACCATAAGCCGTTCTACGGTCGAGCGGCTTCTTACCGAAGAACGAAAGAAATATAAACTGAAAGGGAAGAGTACCACAAAGAAAGGCACTCTTTTAAAGAACCAGATACCGGTACGAAGGTTTTGGGCATGGGATGAAAAACAGCCTGGTTTTTGCGAAATTGACACGGTTTCACACGATGGAGGGGGTGAAATCAACTCCCATTACGCCTGGACCCTCACCGTGACCGATGTAGCCCTCTGCTGGACAGAAGCCAGGGCATTGAAGAATAAGGCCCAAAAATGGACGATGGAAGCCGCTGACGATATCTTCCAGGCCTTTCCTGTCCCAATCAAGGGCTTTGACTCAGACTCAGGCGCTGAGTTCATTAACCTTTACTTCAAGAAATATTGTGAAGAACGAAAGATTAACTTTACACGAGGCAGAGCTCGGCATAGCAATGACAATTGTTTTGTCGAACAGAAAAATGGTGATGTTATCAGAAAAACCGTAGAGTATTTCCGCTACGAGGGGGATGAAGCGGTAACCGCTCTCCAGAAGGTTTACTCGTATCTCAATCCCCTTATCAACTATTTTTATCCAACAAAAAAAACTATCGACAAAAAAATCTTACCCAATGGCAAGGTCAAAAAGATATTTGAGAAGCAGCTAAAAACCCCCTACGAAAGAGTCCTTGAGCATCCAGATGTTTCTGAAAAAGATAAGCTCCGGGTTAAGAAAATCAAGAAGACTCTGGATATAGTTACTCTCCAGGATAACCTTGAAAAGGCCTGTGAAGAACTATATAACATAGCTAATAAAAAAGGCGTTGTTCCTTCTAAAGGACAACGCAATGGTTAGAATTTAACTTGAGATTTTTTCTGTTCAATGGTTAGTTTTTTACGTGAGACATCACGGGGATTAAAGAAAAGGGGAAAGAAAAATGAAAAAAGAGAAAAATCAAAAAACATTTAAAAAGAGGTATTTTTTTTTGGAAAAAACATGTAAATGAAGGGATTATAGAATGTATACGAGATAAGAAAAAAGATAAAAATTAAAAAATTGCATTTATCCTACTTTTCTAATTCCTCATTCCTCATTCCTCATTTATCTTTTTTCCCGGACCGCTGCAATCACTCCAGCCTGCCCAAAATAATTTTCGCGGCCTCATCGCTGCTGATCCCGCCGTTTAAAAAATTTTTTAAAGCATCGTAAATATCATCATCGGTACCGTAATCATCCGGAACCAATTGCCCTCCGATGTATAGTTCTGTGGCCTTTGAGTAAAACGGATCCTGTACAATGCCGGGGTTTCCGTTATCGGGTACAGCCCAGCCTCCGGCAATAACACTTCCCCGTTCTTTTAAAAACGAAATGAACGCGAGCGCTTCTTCCCTGTGCTTTGTCTCTGCTGTTATTGCCAGGCTCCAGTCCCCGGACGCGAAGTATGGCCTGCCGCTGTAATTGTCGGGCGCGGGAATTGCCGTGTACCCAAAAGTATTGGCGGCGCCTGATTTTACCAGTTCCATTTCCTCCGCGCTGCCGATCATGAACGCGGCTTTGCTTTCAAGAAACGCCCGGAGTTTGGCGTCTTCATCCAGGGTAAAAATATCCGGGACAAGCAGGTTCTCATTTTTTAAGACAGCCAGGAATTCCAGAGCATCTTTTAACCTGGCTAGCGACGGCTTATCGATCCCGCCGGCCCAGACCCAGGAAAAAAAATCAGGGAGTCCGCGCGGATCATTTTTGTCCAGCGAAAGGGCTGCGGCATAAATACCGGATTGCGATTCGGTTCCGGATTGCGATCCGGCGCCGGTTCCGGCAATTGCCCTGGCCTGTGACAAAAACTCGCCGCGGGTTTTTGGAGGCCGGTTAAAGCCGGCTTTTTCCAGAATGTCTGTATTGTAAAAAAGGAGATAAAAAAAATTGAGAACAGGGTATGTTTCATTATCAATAATTTTTAGATTTTGCAATTCGGCGATGTCCTGCCGGTCAGCCGCGATTATGTCACAGGCCGGGAAGGCATTATCATGCATATTCTGCAATAACGATTTGTACGGCATTATATTCAGGCTGATCTTAATATTGCCGTGCTGGTTTTCATATTCTTTTACAAGGCTGTTTAAGGTTTCATCCCTGCCTTCCCAGTAACATTCAATGACAAGGGAAGAAGTATGGAACCCCGGAATTTCGGCACTGCCGGCCGCGGGAAAAATAAGGAACCTAAAAAATGAAAATACCAATACAGCAAACGCCAGTATTAAGAGCAAAACATTGACGCTGTGCCTGCTAAAAAAATTTTTAAAAGAACCTTTCACCAATACCTCGACTTTTTGGCTGTTTTTGATAAACTACAAGTATGCTGCGGTTAATCCGAAAATTGCAATCCATTCCCGCCATGCTGCGTCCCAGGGCTCCGGAACCGGACGGCATTCTGCAGGAAAAATGGACCGCGGATTTTAATAAACCAAAACATGTCCGTTTTGAAATTAAATCAGATTCGTCCTACGATGCCAATCTGGTAAAAACAGCAGCCGGCCATTGCCTGGAACTGGGCTTAAAAAAAACCAATGCCATTGTCTGGACAGAAGCCGCCGGTTACAGGTACCGGGATTTGGTAATGAACGGACGCCTCTGTATCGACAGCTGCGGCGGTTACGCGGCCGGCGGCATGATGTTCAGGGCGCTGGACGAAAAAACCTATTACTCGTTTCTTGTTTCAAGCAAGGGGTACTTCAGACTGGACGCTGTACGCAACGGAATGCCGCTTCCCCTGGTCGGGTGGACAGAACTGCCAGATATCGCCTCAGCAAAACTTTTGGCAGATCATACTGTGGAATTCAGCGTTATCGTCTGCGGTGACCGTATAATTCTTTTAATCAATAATAACTGGGTTGCCGATATAATGGACTCTTCAATATCAGAAGGGAATATAGCTTTCGCCGCCGCTTCTTACGAAGCAAACGCTTCATATGAAACGAACGCATCGTATGATGCGAACGCTTCAGACCATACCTATACGGCCCGCATTTACCTGGAATCACTGACAGTGGATTCAAAATACTCCCAGGCGGCAGCGGCATGCGAGAAATGGAAGGGCGATAATTCCGGCACAGACGCTGTTTTAATCGATCCCAAATGCCGGTTCAGGCTCGCCGAAACTTTTACAGCCCTGGGCCAGTATAAAGCGGCCATGGCGCAGCTGCAAAAATCCTGGGAGTTCGCAGGCCATAAAAAAACACAAAAGGAACTGCTTCTTGCCGGCCGGCTTGCCCAGATTCTGGGACTGATGACAGAGGCCGAATCGTACATAAGCGCCTGTTTCCAGGCTAATGTAGACAGTCCTGAAGGCAAAGAAGCCGTTACCGAAATGGCGAAAATTCTTTATACGGGTGAAAGGTACGCGGATTTAAAAAATTACTGCATCGAAGCGGTCAAATTAAAATCCGATGACCCGCTTCTTTATACATTCAAAGGCCATGCCCATTGGGAACTTAAGGAATATAAGGAAGCGGCGGCAGCCTATGACAGGGCATTTGAACTGGACAGCGCCAATGGTCTGGCTGCCAAAAACTCCGGTAATGTGTTTGAGGCCCTTGGCAAAAAAAAGGAAGCGCTTAACCGCTTTTTGGCAGCGGGCAGCGCTTTTTTGGCCGCGGAAAATTACAATGACCTTGGGCTGCTGGTTCCGGTGTTCCTGTCCCTGGGCGCGTCGAATCCGGCGGCGCACGGCCTGGCCGGCAAATGGGCATTTGGCGTTGAGGACTGGAAAATGGCCGGCGATGAATTTGAACAGGCGCGCGCTCTGGAACGCAAAAAAAAGACAGTGCAGGATCCAGCCCTTGCCTACCTGCAGGCCCTGCTTTTAATAAGGAAAGGCAGGCGGAGACAGGCGATTCCCCTGCTGGAAGAAGCTGTATCATTAAACCCGGATTATGCCCTTTTCCATTTTAAGCTTGCGGAAAACCGTTATTTGGCTGACAACGATCCGGAGGAAGCAGAACTTAGATCTGAACTGGAAACGGCTCTGGCCCTGAGCCCGGGGGACGGGTGGATAAACAACTTTGCCGCACAGCTAAGCCTGCAGCGGGGCAACCTTAACGCGGCAGCCGAATATCTTAAAAAAGCGTATGCCGCGCTGGGAGACGAACCTGCCATAAAAATGAACTGCGCGGCACTTATGGCCCGCCAGGGTGATCCGGACAGGGCGCTGGAATTGCTGGACGCTGACAGGGTAAATGATGAAGACGGCAGTTTTGCCAACTGCGCGGGAAATATCCTGGCAAACGCGGGCCGGTTTGAGCAGGCCGATGATTATTACCGCAAAGCCATCGCGCGCGAACCGGAGAACGCAGGGTACCTTAATAACCGCGCATCCTGCCTTTTGGAAATGGGGCTTTACGGCGAAGCAGATACGCTATTGGCCAAAATATACGAACTGGCGCCGGGACCGGATGTACTGGAGCAGATAAGTTTTATAGCTTCCAAAAAAGGCGAGTACAAACGCGCAGAGTCAGCCTGCCGCTCCGCGCTGGAACTGGATCCCGGCCATATTCCGTCATTGTTATCCCTTGGATGGGTATTGGCCAACACGGGGCGGACAGCGGAAGCGGGTAAAATTCTTGAAAAAATAAAAACAATGGAATTGACACAGGCGCAATCTACGCGCCGGGATGAGCTGGCCCAAAATTTGGAAAATCTGGTATTTACAACGATCTGCTGCGCAGGCTGCGGCCGTTCATGGAAAGTAAGCAGGGAAACCCCGCCTGTGCGCGGGATTCGTCTTTTTGCCATGCCGCCCGACGAATTGCCGGCAGGTTCCTGCGCGGGCTGCGGCAAGACCTGGTGCATTGGGTGCGCCAAAAAAAACCTGGACAGCGACGGCAGGTTTATCTGCGAAGAATGCAAAAAGCCCCTTAAGCTTGTAAACGAGGGATTAAAAAAATTAATTTACGACTGGGCGGTTTCAGACGGTCTTACAGAAAAAAAACACGTCCGTGAGCATGCCCGCGGGGTAGTCCGTGAGCATGCCCGCGGACGGCCAAAGAAACTCAAACCGTAAAATTATTTTTCAGGAGTAAGGCAATACCTGGTCATGCGCGGGATAAAGCCTTCCCTGACAAGAACCCTCGAGAAGCCTTCGGACTCGGCCGGCAAATCAATGTAAATTCCTGTAATGCCGGTCTGTTTTGTTTTTTCCAGCAGATGCCCAAGAAGGGCCTTGCCGATTCCAAGGCCGCGGTACTCGGGCCTGACTTCCAGGGCGTGGATAAATAGATCGCCGTTTTTATGGTCAGAGGTAATGTAGCCGGCGAATTCATTGTGCCCGGTTTCCGCGACCAGGGAAAAAGTGCTTTCTGCGTCTTCCCTTGTAAAGTCGGGAATCGAATTCCCTATGCAAAGATTGTGCAGTTCCTCCGCGGCAGCCCTGTCAACATCCCTTAATTCCCTGAAGCGAAAATCTTCCAGAACCAGGTCCGCGGTTTCTTCCGGCTCAAGCCCGATCTTTTTAAGGCCCCATTCCTCGCGCAGGCCGTTGTACCAGCGGACTGCCTCGCGTTTCATTTCCCTTTCCTTGAACGAAAACCAGAGCTTTTCCGCCTCCGGATGTGTCGTCAAAACATTCTTGAACGCGCGGAAAACTCCCTTGCCGCGGTTAAGCGCGACACAGAGTTCGTTCCGTATAAGCGGGTTTCTGAACGCGGCGGCAAACCGCTCCATGAGCCTGAAGCCGCTTGATGAATCCCATTCAGGCAGGCCGATAAAACGATCTTCTTCGTCATTATTAATGTCATCGCCGCAATCGTCCATATTGACGACTACGCCTTCCCTGCAGTCAATATAAAAATCGCCTTCCTGATCTTCCATGGAAAAGAGTATGTCATCGAGTAATGCTTCGGTCAGTTCAAACTGCATGCTTAATTGTAAGAGGTAATTAATCGGGCCGTCAAGACAAAACTTGCAGTCAAGATAAAACTTGCGGTCAGGACATAACTCCGGTGTACTTGCGTACAAAACCGGCAGGCCTGTAACTTTCTTTTGCCTGCCGCAGACCTTCATCTCCCAGATCCTGCTCCCTGTTAATGTATAAAATATCCGGAGACAGGGAAGCGGCAAAAGCCTGATTTATAAATTGATAAATGCCCTTGTATTCTTCCAGGGCTTTTTCAAACTGAATTGTATAAAATTTACCGCCGCCCATGCTTTCTCCAAGGCAAAAGGCAACGGGCTTGTCTTCAATAAAAAAAATAACGCCGCTCAGGCCGATATCACCTGACAGTTTAATCGCTTCCAGCGCAGCGTCGTAATCGGCTCTGGATTCTTTTTCTTCTTCCCAGCCCTGCAAAACCTCAAGGGCTCCTGCGGCAAATTCCGGGGAAAATGGTTTACCGGTGCAGGTATACGCGGCGGTAAACTGGGCGACCAGGTTTCTTTTTTTATGAAACTTCTTGCCCGTTAATTCGGAGAGTTCGCTGCGGAGGTACAGATAATCAAAATTATCGCGATCCTCGGCAACCGTTATATGGTGTTCCTTCAGTTGGGTTTCGCACGGAACCGCAATCGAATCAGGAATATTTTTCCAAAAATCATGAGTCCGGAACAGATCGTCAATGATTGTGTAATCAACGGAAGGGCCGGGTATCATAAAAAATGATCGTTCCGGTTCGCCGGGATTTTTGGGGGGCTGGATCCCGGATATAATAAGTGAATCGCCGGCGGTGCAAATTCTGTACCGGTACCTGTCCCTAAAAAGATAAAGTCCGGCAAAACTGAATTCCGAAACCCCGTCGCCGGTCCGGGATAAAATTTGGGTAAGCTCGTTTTTAAAATCCATGGTTAAAGATGCAAATTCAGGATAATTGGGTATTGTCATTTAAGCTGCCTTATAAATTAATTTGTTTTTAGTTCCGGTATAAATAAATAAAGGATCGCCATTGTCAGTTTCCCTATGGGCAATATATTAATTTTGGCAAAATTCTGAATTATAATAATGATAAAAAGCAGAGGGCCTCCTATCCTCATAATCCGGTATTCTGTCTCCGGGCTCAGGTTAAGGCCGGAAAGGAAAATATGGCTGCCGTCCAGCGGCGGCAGCGGAATCAGGTTAAAAATAAAAAGCCCAAGGTTGATGGACACTGCCTGGATAATAATCCAGATGGTATAACTGACTGCGTTGGAATTCAGAATATAAAAAGCGTCCCAGTTTTCCGAGAGGACTAAATGTGTGTTTAATGACAGGTAACCCCTTATAAGCATGATTAAAAAGAGCGCGAACAAAAAATTGGAAAGAGGACCGGCCGCAGCGATCAGCGCCTTGTCCCTGCGGTAATGTTTTAGGTTCGCCGGATTAAACTGCACAGGTTTGGCCCAGCCGAATCCCGCAAAAATAAGGAATAAAAAACCCACAGGATCAATATGTTTTAAAGGATTAAAAGAAAGCCTGCCCTGTTCCCTGGCGGTATGATCTCCAAGCCTGTCGGCTGCCAGGGCGTGGCAGAATTCATGAAGCGTCAGGCCCAGGATTACTCCGGGCATGGAAATTAAAATGTTGGCCCAATTCATATTGATTAATAATATGAAAACATACGCGGATATACAACCGATAAACTGTACAACCGGCAAACATTGATTTATAATAATCCCATGAATACCCCAAACAATATTGAATTAAAAAATTTTACCGGTTTAACCCTTAAACGGTTTATTAAATACGCGGGTTTCTGGACGACCAGCGATCGCAATAACGAGGAAACTCCGTCCACTCCCGGCCAGAGGGATCTGGCAAACGCTTTGGCAGAGGAACTGCGGGGCCTTGGACTATCCGATGTAACGGTTAACGCCAACAGTTATTTGATTGCAAGAATCCCGGCAAGCAAAGGAAAAAAACAGGTTCCGTCCGTGGGATTTCTCGCCCACCTGGATACATCGGGAGAAGTCAGCGGCAAAAACGTAAAGCCAATTCTGGTCAAATCCTATAACGGGGAGCCGATAAACCTGGCAAACGGACTGGTTCTTGATCCCAAAACGGATCCTGCTCTGGCCGCCCACAGTGGCCGCGCCCTGGTGCATACCGACGGAACTACCCTGCTCGGCGCCGATGACAAGGCAGGCATTGCAGCCATAATGGGCGCCGCGGAATTCCTGTTAAGCCATCCGGAAGCAGAACACGGCCCGGTAGAAATAATTTTTACCCCGGACGAGGAAACCGGCAAGGGGCTTCCCGGGTTCCCGCTAAAGAGCCTGAAATCCAAAGCATGCTACACGCTAGACGGCGGTCCGATCGGAGAAATGGAAATAGAATGTTTTAACGCCTGGAGCGCCAAAATAGAGTTTACCGGTGTAGCCATGCACCTTGGAACAGCAAGAGGCGTAATGGCAAACGCCGGATTAATGGCCGCTGTCTACGCGGCGATGCTGCCCCGTTCAGAAAGCCCGGAGGCGACAGACGGTTACTATGGTTATTATTGTCCGCTATCGATAGAAGGGAACGTCGAAAAAGCAACATTGGAAGTTTTTATACGCGACTTTGACAGCGGCGGAGCGCAGCGGCGGATTAAAAACCTGGAAACTTTCGCCGCCGCGGTGGAGGCGCAGTTCCCGGGCGGCAGGGTAAAAGTAAATCCAAAAGTCCAATACCTCAACATGAAGGAAAAGATAAATGAACACCCGGAGGTTTTTACAAAACTGCAGCAGGCCTTCAAAAACCTTGGTATAGAAATACGGCAAAAACCCATACGCGGCGGCACCGACGGATCCCGTCTGACAGAGCTGGGCATACCCACGCCGAACATTTTTACCGGCGGCCGCAATTACCACAGCCGCCTCGAGTGGCTCTCCGTAGATGAACTGGCGTCAGCCAGCGCGCTTGTAGTAGAATTAATTAAAATCTGGGCTAATTAAAATCTGGTCTAAAGAACAACGTTAAAAACATACCCATGAAATTTATCAGGGGGTGGCATCAGACCAGAGGTCTGCGGCAAGGACGCCGTGCTGAAAGCATGGTGTACTTGGCCTCCGCCAGGACCCCAAATAAAATTCCAAAGGTATGTTTTTTGCGGTATTTTTATTGACCGTTTTTAAATTAACTACAAATCAATAGTAATACCGGGCCCGGAGAACTTCATCAGGTAAAACTCAAGGGCAAGAAGCCGGATTTTACCGCTCTCCGGCTTTGACTTGCCTTCGCTTATGGCTTTTATTACATTAATTAAATTCGTAATAAGGTGAGAACCTTCCTTCATTCCCCATTCATTGGCAGAAGTCCTGAGTTGTTCCAGTTTCATACTGACTTCAGCGTCAACGGCGCCGAATCCTGAGGTATTCAGGACCGCAATTACCTTGCTTAACTCTATCCTCAGTTCTTCTTCACTCATCATTATAGGCTCCAGCGTTATTGTTTAATAAGGATGAATTCCACGCGGCGGTTTTTCCACCAGTTATCATGATCTTCATATGCCGCAACAGGCCTGGCTCCGCCAATCCCGACATAGGAAAGACGGCTGCGGTCAACTCCCAGGTTCACCAGGTAGTCCATTACAGTTTTGGCCCTTAGTTCGCTCAGGGGCTGGAGTTCCTCAGTCTGCTCCTTCTGTCTGGCAGCCGGTGTAGCCGCGGTAACATTGGCGTGCCCTTCAACCCTCACCTTGTAATCACTGAAACGGTTAAGGGTTACAGCTATTCGCCCAAGTATATATTGATTTGACGCGGATATCTGCGGATCAAGGCCGTTGAATCCGCCGGAGTTCGCGGCAAACATTATCGAAGGAACCTGCACCCGCAAAACATCGCCGTCTTTTATTACAAGGATGTCAACCGCGATAATGCCTTTGGATTCTGCCGCTGTTCCCTGGACGTTTTTTACAGTAAAAGTATACGGATAATCCGAAGCCGACTGAACCAGCTCGCCGGACTTGCTTTTGCCGTCCCAGGTAAGGGATGCGGGAGGATTCCCGTTTCCGCTCCACTGGAAAAACGAGAGATTCGGAGGCTGTGGTTCAAAAATCTCAAAACTCCAGTTTGATACAGCCGCCTCGCTGCGGCAGCTTAAGGTCATTGTAAGAGTATCATCAATATTATCGCCGTCCGGGCTAAAGAAGCGCGAAGACAGTGTGACTCCCAGAACAGGCGCCGCAGCCGGAACAACAGGCTGTGCCGGAGCAACAGGCGCGGCCGGTGGCGGGGGCGGAGCAGGAGGCTGCACAGGCACAGGAGCAGCCGCGCAGGAAATGACAATGATTCCCGCCAGGACCAAAATTACCGGAACTAAAAATTTGTTCATAATACACTCCTGAATTTTTTTAACGCTGAATTCTTGCGGAGCCGCCTTTCGCAAACGCTTCAACCTGGTCCAGGGTAACCATCGAAGTATCTCCGGGAGTAGTAGTAATCATGGCGCCGTGAGCCCATCCAAGCCTTAGCGATTCTTCCGGGCTCCTGCCGGACATAAGACCGTAAAAAAGACCTGCCGCGAATCCGTCGCCGCCGCCGACCCGGTCGTACACGTCAAGTTCACATTCCGGAGCCTGGTAACTTTTGCCGTCCAGCCAGAGGACCGCGCTCCAGGAATGCCTGTTGGTCGAATGTACTTCGCGCAGGGTGGTCGCTACCGCCTTGATATTGGGGAAGTCTTTTATGACACTCTGCATCATGCCAAAAAAGGCTGAAGGGTCGAGTTTGCTTTTCGATTCCACATCCTGGCCCTTTAGTCCCAGCCCCTTCTGAAGATCTTCCTCGTTGCCTACCAGGACATCTACATAGCTTGCAATCTCGCGCAGGGTTTTGGCCGCTCCCTCGCTGGCCTGGGCCGCGGTAAGACCCAGTTCCTCGGCGGCTACTGCCCATAGTTTTGCCCGGTAATTTAAATCAAACGAAACTACCATACCGGCTTTTTTGGCGGCCTTCATCGCTTCGATTACAAGTTTGGAAGTAGTCGGGGAAAGCGCCGAGAATATTCCGCCGGAATGGAACCACCTGACACCCGGAGTGCCGGACGGGTTTTTGGCGAAGAGCGCGTCCCAATCAAAGCTCCCGGGCTTAAGCCGCTGGGCCGCTTCGTTGGAACGGTTATAAAATACTACCGGCGCGCGTACGCCCTGGCCCCTGTCGCTCCAGACTATGGCCATATTGGGGCCCCGGACGCCGTCGGTTTCAAAGTGCTGGTAATACGGAACAACCCCGGTTTTGCGCACCGCAGCCTGGATCCTGTCTCCGATGGGACTGTTAACCATTGCGGAAGCAACCGCTGTCTTCATGCCAAAACATGAAGTCAGATTGGCGGCCACATTATACTCGCCGCCGGAGACGTGGAGCGTATAGGTGTCCGCTTCCTTAAAAGGTATGATACCTGGATCAAGCCGGGTAACAAGGGCTCCAAGAGTCAGCAGATCGTACCTGGCTCCTGCCGCGGGCGGGATAATCAAATTCGCCATAAAAATACTCCTTATACCGTGTAAGTACTTGCGCTCGTAGTCCCTCCAATGTCCTCGGACATGGAGCCTTAGACCGTGTATGTACTTGCGCTGGTTGTACCTCCAATGTCCTCGGACATGGAGCCTTAGACCGTGTATGTACTTGCGCTCGTAGTCCCTCCATGTCCGGTCCAATTAGTATGGAAGAACTCGCCGCGCTTTTTATCAATGCGCTCGTATGTGTGCGCTCCGAAGTAATCACGCTGGGCCTGGAGAAGGTTGGCAGGAAGCCGCTCGCTGCGGTAACCGTCAAAATATTCCAGGGCAGTAGTAAAAGCCGGCGCCGGTATTCCGTTTGTAACCGCGGCCGCGACTACCCTCCTCCAGCTTGCCTGGGCGTCTTCGATGACTTTGGTAAAGAACGGATCCAGGAGCAGATTATCAAGATCCTTGTTCTTGTCAAAGGCTTCTTTTATTTTTCCAAGGAAAACTGAACGGATAATACATCCGCCGCGCCACATTAGCGCGATTCCGCCGTTGTTGAGATTCCACTTGTATTCTTTGGCGGCTTCCCTCATCAACAGATAACCCTGGGCATACGAAACAACTTTGGACGCGTACAGGGCCTTGCGCAGATCGTTAATAAACGCTTTTTTGTCTCCGGTAAACGCAGGCTTTGGCCCCTTTAATACCATGGACGATTTAAGACGCTCGTCTTTGGCCGCGGAAAGGCATCTTGCAAAAACCGCTTCTCCGATAAGAGTCAGGGGCACCCCGAATTCCAGGGCGGCGATTCCTGTCCATTTACCCGTGCCTTTTTGACCGGCTGTATCAAGAATTTTCTCTACCAGGGGGCTGCCGTCATCATCTTTGAAACGCAATATATCCCGCGTTATTTCAATCAGATAACTGCCCAGCTCTCCCTCGTTCCATTCGGCAAAGACATCGCCCATCTGGGCCGCGGTCATGCCAAGAAGGTTCTTCATTATGTCGTAGGTTTCGCAGATAAGCTGCATGTCTCCGTACTCAATGCCGTTATGAACCATTTTTACAAAGTGGCCCGCGCCGTTTTCTCCGACCCAATCGCAGCAGGGAACCGGCTGGCCGCTTTTTTGTTCGACTTTTGCGGCAATAGCCTGCAGTACAGGCTTTACCAGGGGCCAGGCCGCAGGTGTTCCGCCGGGCATTATCGAAGGCCCTGTAAGCGCGCCTTCCTCGCCGCCGGAAACACCGGTGCCTATGTACAAAAGTCCTTTGGATTCAACATAAGCGGTGCGCCTCATGGTATCCTGGTAATTGGAGTTTCCGCCGTCGATAATGACATCGCCGGGCTCAAAAACTTCCAGGAGCTGATCAATAGTGGAATCCACCGGATCGCCGGCTTTGACCATGATCATTGCCTTGCGCGGGAGGACAAGAGCGGAGGCGAATTCTTTTAGGTCATGGCATCCCTTAATTTTTTTGCCTTTACCGCGTCCGTTAACAAAGTCATCCACTTTGGAAACAGTTCTGTTATAAACCGCTACAGAAAATCCCTTGCTCTCCATATTGAGAACCAGATTTTCCCCCATTACCGCGAGCCCGATAAGCCCGATGTCCTGTTTTTCAGCCATTAAAAAACCCCTATTGTTTTGGATAAATCCATTTTAATTCCGGTGATTGCGTTATGTCTTTTTCCATTATAAGCTGGCCGTACCAGTTCGATCCGGCTGCCCAGATCTTGCCGTCTCCGGTAAGGACGTAAATGCTGCTGGAACCAAGCACCACTTTTTTAATATTGCCGAAACCCGCAGAGTCCGCGGGTTTAAGCGGGGTCAGGGTTGATTTGGGTTCGCCAGTAAGCGGTTCCGGAACACCGGACTGATAATCGTATTCCGGCGTCTCATAATTGCCGGCAAAAAGAAGGTCTCCGGCTTTTGTAAGAATAACAGTCATGTCTCCGTTGGCCGCTATGGCAGCCGCGTTATTAATCGGCTGGCCATTATCGTCCTTGACCTGGGTAAAAGTCTGCTGTCCGCCGCCTTCGTAACAAAGCTGGCCTGCGTAATTGGCGCCGGCTGTCCAGACTGTACCGTCGTTTTTAAGGATAACCGTATGATAATTCCCGGCGGCTACAGCAGCGGCATTGTCCATGCCTTCTACCTTTGTAAATGATGAAACATCATCCTGGCTGCCCAGCCCAAGCTGGCCGTAAAAATTATAGCCGCAAACCCAGACAGAGCCGTCATTCATAAGCAGAGCAGTATGTCTGGAACCGGGGGCGACAGCCTTAACATCCCCGGAACCGGAGAGCGGAACCTGGGTAAATCCCGGAATGTTATTTATGTTTCCCATACCAAGTTCGCCGTAGTAATTAAAGCCTGTAGCCCAAAGGGAGTTTTGATTATCAATATAGAAAGTATTATTTAATCCGGCTGCAACCGCCTTTGCGTTATCAATATAGGAATTGCTGATATTTTTTAAACGGGTAAAAACCGGAATCATGCCCTTCCCGTCCGTACCAAAACGCCCCAGTTCGCCGTACATGGATTCGCCCACGCCCAAAAGACTGCCGTCTCCCATCAGAATAACCGTATGATTTTCGCCGGGCGCTACAGAAACTATATTAAAATACTTTTGCCCGTCAATCATTACCTGCGTAATGTCCCAGACAACTCCGGACGCAGCCAATCCGGAATCCGCACCCGGCGCCGCGGTTTGGCCGGGAACGGCGCCCGGAATTCCTGCAAGACCGAGCTGCCCGGAATGGTTATAACCGGCAGTCCAAAAAGAACCGTCAGACGGAATAATAAAGATATTGGAGGTTCCGGCGAAACATTCGGTAATAAAGTCCCCGGAAATTTGGTCTCCGGTTCCCGCTTGTGTCACGGATTCTGTCTGCGCAGGAGTCTCGGATTGCGCAGCCTGCGGCGGTTCTTCCGCAGCGGGAGCGGATTTGCAGCCGGCAGCCAAAAAAAACAGGCAAACCAAAGATATCGGTAATAATTTCATTAATTTTTTCATGTTTTTTTAAGTATACAGCATATTAATGAAAAAGAAAATACAAGACTTGCAAGGACAGTAATCTAAAGTTACAAATAATAACAGAAGAATTTCTCACAGAGGACGCAGAGTTCACGGAGAACCACGGAGAAAAAAATTCCATTTCTCATTTCTAATTTCTCATTTCTCCTTTTTCCATTCTCTCCGTGTCCTTTGTGTCCTTTGTGCCTCCGTGAGATCATTTATGGATATCTTTTTAAAAAAACATCCAGCCGCACCGGATTATGGTCAGAATACCTAAAATCAAGGGCCGCTGTTTGTACATTTAACAGTTCAACATTGGGGGAAAGAATAAAACCGTCAATTACATAGAACTGGGTTTCTTCGGGATTGCCGGAATAAGGTTCATTAAGCAGGCGGCAGCTTGGAGTTTCCAAATCAGCAGCAAATTGCCAGCCTTCTTTAAGCAGCGACCCGTCAAGGGTTCCGGGCATAAAATTATCGCTGTTTTTGACCGCAAACCGAACAGGATCTATGCCGGGGAAATTTTGGTTAAAATCACCGCCGGCTATACAGTAATTGCCATTGGCGTATTCCGCATAAAGGAAATCCAGCAGGGCTTTGGTCTGGGCTTCCCGGCCGCCGCTTGAATCATAGGCTTCCAGGTGAAGGTTTACGAGTACAAGTTCCGGCGTTTCCTGTTTGGCAGGCGCGGACGCGGAGGCACCCACGGGCGCTGCTGCGAATGCCGGTGAGGCCGCAAGCGGAATCCGGCTTACAAGGAGGCAGCGCTTGAGATTGGCAGCGCGTGTGGGCCAAGAAAACGGATTGGGCAGACTTATGCGGCTGGCCGCGGCGGTATTGAACCGGTTAAGCGTTAATAACCCGCTGTATACCCTGCCAATGGCCTGCGGAAACGGTATTGGCACATATAAACAGCGGAAATTTGGGGCAAAAGCGGTAAAACCATAAAAACCGTCGGTAAGGTAGGCAGCCTGGTCAACGTAATATGAACGTTTGGAAGCGACATCGGCTTCCTGGATAAATACCGCGTGGCAATTTTCAGTATCAATAAAATCTCTTATACCGGCCAGATTGCGCCTGACGTTTTGGTCGCTGGCAGGCCGGATTCCTTTTCCCCCGTCCATAAAAAAATCCTGGCTTTGGTCCAGTGAAGCGTACCCGATATTCCACGTAAGTATGCTGAAAGGCACATTTACAGCGGGAGCAGGCAATGCCGCCTGATTTTCCGGGCCGGCAGCGGGCGTAAAACCGGCGTGGTACTGGAGATCCAGGTTTTCAATTTGGGCAGGGCGGAATTCGGTAATGGTCAGAACTCCGATAAATACAGCGGCAAAAACAATAACCAGACCAATTAAGATCGCGGCGCCGGCCGCAGCGCGTTTAATTATTTTTTTCATAATTTACCCTGGCTAAAGCCACAAATATAGATGATGAAACCTGGTGCAGATAAGCCAGGTGCCAAAGGACAGAATGACAAGGCCGGGAGCCGGACTGGCCCAGGTATCTCCGGTAAAAAGAATACCCCTGCCCACTAAGGCCAGCAGTGCGCCGATTCCGATATAAATGTACTCCCTGGAACCCCTTGTATAGGCCGATATTAAAAAGCCGGCAATGGTTATCGCAAAGATACCTGCCTGAATCATAATAAAAGTCGAGCCAAAATCATTAAGCATAGTAAGGGTTGAATCCCATGAAAGACCATCCACAGGAACTCCCATGGCCAATATCAGGGAAGCGGCAAAACAAACCAGTATTACATACTGCTGTTTCTGATTTTCCAGTCCGGCAGTATGTATACTGGCTGCGAATAACGAAAAAAGCCCAAAATACCTGCCAAAAAAAATAATCCTTGCGCTGTTGATAAGGTAAAAATTCGGCAGATCCAGGATTAGTTTTAACGGCACAATGATCCGCACGCTTTCGAACGCCAGCGAAATAATAAACAGGCCTACAAAAATAATCTCGGGGGATTTGGTCTTCTGAAAAAAATACGAAATAAATATTATACCGATGAGTGAATAGACAACAGATCCAACCATTGTTACAAAAGCAACATAGGGCGAGGGATCCATAAAACCGGCAACGATCTTCTGATAAAATCCGGCAGTACAGCGGATGCCTGCCTGTACCGCCTTTGGGTAAACGGGAAGAATAACAGCTGCGGCGGCAATAATGGCGATTAACGAAAGGCCGGTAGCCGCGATGCCGGCCCTGAAACAGCGGTTTCTGGTGACAAGGGTCATAACGGTAGCATAACCATAACCGCGCCCTAACTCAAGACTTTTATTGTTTTTCCGATAAAAAGATAGAGGAGTTCCCATGATCGTAAAAAAAATATTATGGACATTGGTCTGTTTAACAATTTCGGGAGCGGTTTTTTTATGGGCCGGAGATACCGCGGTCTTTGTCGATCTCGGGTTTTCTCCTGACGGAAAAACATACGCATTTGCCCAATACGGGGTTCAGTCCAATACTTTAAAGCCATGGTCCGAGCTCAATCTGGTTGACGTTGCAAGCAATAACTTTGTCAGCGGCGGAAGACTATCATTTGTACACGACATTTCCGTAGCCGCAGGCCAGGACGGTTCCGGCGCTTTCTACCGGATTTTAACCCAGAACAAAACACTTACAGATCGTTACAGCATAAATTTTTTAACGCAGGGACAGCCGCTTTTTATATCCCTTGATGAACCTGACGCGCCGCCCGGCCAGGCAGCAGAGTTTAGGGATTTTGAAACCGGCGCTTCCTACAGAGCAACCCTTATACCGACTATACAGGGAAGCGGTCCGGGTCTGGTTTCATCTTTTTATATTAGTCTGGAACAAACAGGCAGGGACGGAGTAAAAAAAACATTGACCGCCGGATCACCGCAGATAAAACGCTCGCAAATTGATTCCTACAGAATCCGCAAAGTATTAAAAGCTCCGGGAGACGGTTCGTTAATCTTTGTAATAGAAATGAAGAAACAGAACAGTACCGATTATGATATCCGTTTTATGGTTGAAGCCCTGCGTTTATAGGTGATAATAATACACGCGATTATTGATCCGGAGCGGCGGTTTCGGAATAAGGCCTTAAAATCTGGGTGACCGTACTGCCGTCTTCGTACAGAAACCTTAAATAACATCTGTTATGCAGGACCAGCCGCTGCCAAAGACCTTCCTGCTGAACGTCCGCCATCAAATCAATGATTTTTTCCCGGCCGATAATATCTCTGGCCTGGCAAAAAAGATAATTGCCCTGCGGCAGTTCAATTACAGGTTCCGCTGTTTCTGGTTTCTTAAAAGCACTGCCTATTAAATCGCTCTCGATTAAAGCGCTGCCCGCAATGGCGCTGCCCGCGAATACCAATGTTCCCGGCAGAGAATTTTTATCCGGTTCAAATGCGCCTGATTGTGATTGGTCTATTTCAAAACAATAAATAGATTCGCAATTACCCTGATTATTATCAACCTGATAATTATTAAATGGATCTTTTTTGTTTGTTTTAAGATATTTAATTGGGGTTAACAGATACAATCTGGTGATCTCCGGTCTTGATAACATGATTTTATTATAACAAAAAAAAGCAAAAGTTAAAGCAAAACTGAATATTAATGCCGTATAGGGGCAGGAGGCATTAATGAAGCCAAAATTTTTATCTTTTATTGTTCTGATACCCGCTGTTATTTTAATACCGGCCGTTTTTTTACTATCATGCTGCTCGTCAGAAACGCTTATTCAGGAGATACTTACAGGGACCGCGTCCCCGCCTGTTTTCCTGGACTGCAAAGCTGTTTCTTCCACAGAGATATCATTCAGATTTACCGGACCTGTCAGCATGATTTCCCTGAACCTGGATCCCGGTGCGGAAATTCTGTCTGTTACGGAGGGAGAAGAAATACTTGTTACCCTGACAGAGCCGATGCGAACCGGAGACAGGATTACTGCGGACATCCTTGTAGAAGATGAACACCGCAATACACTGAATGTACTGGTACCATTCCGGGCCAGGAACTCCAGACCGCCGTCCATGCTTATAAACGAAGTGCGGACAATAGGCGCCAGTTTCAACGATCCAAAGAAGTCCAAAGTTGAATTTGTGGAATTTTTAGTAAAAAACGGAGGTAACCTGGGAGCGTTGCGGCTTTTTGCAGCCAGTTACTCATTAACCAAACCTGTTTACGAATTTAATCCAATCGAAGTTAAATCCGGAGAATATATTGTTCTCCACTTCAGACAACCTTTTAATGAATGCCTTGATGAAATTTCAGACAAACTGGATGAATCCGGCGGACTTGAAGCGATCCCAAATGCCCGTGATTTATGGATTCCGGTCTCGCAAAAACTGCTCCATGATACAGACGCCATTTACCTTGTTGATCAGGACGATCGTATAATGGACGCCGTTTTATTGTGCGAGACAGACGGAAGTTCCTGGAACAAAGCCTATTTGGCGCAAGCCGCGGATCTGTTTGCGGCGCAGGGCGTCTGGTTTCCGGCGGGCGGCCTGGAACCGGCGGCGGGAACCTATTCGCTTGCGGCTAGTGACGCTGTATATACAGCGGCGACAACCAGTACAAGGACCATTTGCCGGGACGAAACACGCGAAAAGGGAAGCAGGCCGGAGAACTGGTATATTGCGAATACCAGCAGGGAATCCGCAGGTAAACCCAACAGCCCGGATCGGTATTACAAGTGAGAAAATAACAAATAAAAAAAAGAAAATTAGGGTTGAAAAACTTTTATACTAAAGATTTAAACAGTTTTTCGATCTCCGCTTTGGGAAGGGCGCCGATTTTCTGGTTAACTACATTCCCCTTGTTATAAACTACCAGTGTAGGAATTGAAACAATGCCGTGTTTGCCGGCGAGATCCTGTTCTTCGTCAACATTGACCTTGCCGATCTTTACACGGCCGTCATATTCTTTGGCCAGTTCTTCGATAAAAGGCCCCACCATTTTGCAGGGGCCGCACCACGAGGCCCAAAAATCCAGCAGAACCGGTGTTGCTGACTTTAATACTTCATTGTCAAAATTCGCATTGGTAATGGTAACGTGACTGCTCATGTTATAATCCTCCAAATAACTTAATTTTAAATAGACTTAATTTTCAATAAACTTAATTATCAATCACTTATTTGCTTTTTTCCGGGCCAAAGTTTAATTACCAGAAAAAAAACTACCTGGACGGCAAAAACAAAGATGAGTCCCGCTATCATTAAAAAGACTCCCTTTTGTTCGGTTGAAGCGTTTTGTATAAAAACAGCCAATAATTGATCCATGTCATTCCTCCCGTTAAATAATGCCGACCAGGACAGGCACCAGCGCGAGTACAATACCACCCGCGATAACCGAGCCAATCTGGCCGGAAACATTGGCGCTGACCGAATGCATAATAACAAAACAATGGGGATCTTCCTCGGTGGCCATTTTCTGGATTACACGCGCGCTCATGGGGAAAGCCGAAATGCCGGCGGCGCCGATCATCGGGTTAATTTTTTCTTTGCGGAACAGATTGAGCAGCTTTGCGAAAAGCACGCCGCCGGCAGTGTCAAAGATAAAAGCCACCAGTCCAAGAACAAGGATCATTATGGTCGCGGGAGTAAGAAAATGTTCGGCCCTCATGCTGGAACCAATCGTAATACCCAAAAGCATGGTTACAAGACTTGCAAGTTCATTCTGGGCCGACTGGGAAAGACGTTCAAGGACGCCGCATTCCCTTAACAAATTACCGAACATTAACGATCCTATAAGCGGAACGCTGGCAGGCGCGACAACGCCGGCTACTATCGTTACAACTATCGGGAAACAGATTTTAAGGCTCTTTGGAATATCGGTATCATGGGATACCATGTGGATGGAACGTTCTTTTTTGGTTGTCAGCAGCCTGATTACCGGCGGCTGGATAAGCGGCACAAGAGACATATAGGAATAAGCGGCAACCGAAATCGGGCCAAGGTAGTCTTTGGCAAACCGGGCGGCAACAAAAATCGACGTCGGACCGTCCGCTGCGCCGATTATTCCGATTGAACTCGCGACCCTTAAATCCCTGAAATCCGCCATGCTGGGGAAAATACCGCCAAGGGTATTGCCAAGGAATATTACAATGAGAATCGTGGCGAAGATGCCGAACTGGGCGGCCGCGCCGAAGAACATCATTACGGGATTCTTAAACATCGGGCCAAAGTCGCACATGGCGCCGACTGCGATAAAAATCAGCAGCGGAAACAGTTCGGTCTGGATTCCTGAATTAAAAAGCAGCTGCAGGAACCCGGGGTCTCCCTCGTAAGCCCACACAGCGCTAAGGGGAAGGTTTACCAGAATTGTTCCAAAACCAATGGGAAGAAGAAGCATCGGTTCAAATTCTTTAACTATGGCCAGGGCTATCAGCACGCCCCCTATTATCATCATCACTACGCTTTGCCAGGTGAGTGATGTGAAGCCAATAAATAAACTTTGCATGGACTCCCCCAATAAGTGTAAAAGTTATTGAAAAGTGTAGAGGAATCCATTTATATGGTCAAGGACTGGACTTCTCGGAAGGAACTTCCGGCATTGACACTTTTTACTAAAACATGGTATGTAAAGACACGTACAAAGGTAAAGGAATAGTCCTGACATGGATTGCCCTGGCGCCGGGCGGGTGCGCAACGCCCATGAAGTATAGACACCAGTAACAAAGACAAACCGGAGGATCATTTATGACTTATACTTTGAACATGTTTATTTTAATCGCGATTGTAGTTTCTTTGCTTTCATTTTTGTTTGCGGTTTGGCTTTATATGTGGGTAAAAAAGCAGCCGTCAAAAAATACCAAAATTGCAGAAATCGGCAAACTTATCAAACAGGGCGCGTATACTTTTTTGCAGAAAGAATACACAATGCTCGTCAAATTTGCAGGCGTTATAGCAATATTAATCGTACTTTTTTTGCCAAGACCAATCTGGATGTCAGATAACATTCTGGTTAATATCAGCATGGCTGTCGCGTATCTGTGCGGAACAATTTTCTCCGCAATCGCAGGCGTCATAGGAATAAAAACTTCTACCATGGCCAACGTAAAAACGGCAGAAGCCGCAAATACCGGCATAAAGGCTTCTTTTATGACAGGATTCCGCGGCGGTTCGGTAATGGGCATGGCCGTTGTCGGAGCGACTCTTTTGGGAGTGGCGCTTGTGGTCCTTTTAACCGAAGATCCCTCGATCATTCTGGGCTTCAGCTTCGGCGCCAGTTCTCTGGCCCTGTTCGCCAAGGCGGGCGGCGGCATCTATACAAAGACCGCAGACATCAGCGCGGACCTGGTCGGTAAAGTCGAACTTGGAATTCCGGAAGACGATCCCCGCAACCCAGCGGTTATAGCGGATAATGTCGGCGATAATGTAGGCGACGTAGCAGGCATGGGCGCGGACCTTTTTGATTCCAATGTCGCTTCAATGGCGGCCGCACTTGTTCTGGCCGTTGCACTGGACACCAAAATGGGCGGCCAAACCCACGCGGCAATGGTTTTATGTTATGCGGCCGCCGGTCTTTTGGCGTCCATAATCGGCGTCTTTTTTGCGCGCATGGGCAGCGGCTCTCCGACCCGCGCGCTTAATACAAGCACTTATCTGACCACCGCAATCTTTATAATTATAACAGCGCTGGTTACGTGGCTGTTTAAATTTGAATGGCGCATTTGGGGCGCGAGCATGTCCGGGCTAATCATCGGCGTGGTAATCGGCATCGCGACCGACTATTTTACCGACGACAACAAAAAACCGGTACGGAATACCGCAAAAGCCTCAGAATCAGGGCCGGCGCTTACAATACTGTCCGGTATTTCCTACGGGTTTATAAGCGCCCTGCCCGCTTTAATCGGCATCGGCCTTTCTTCCCTTATCGCGTATAAACTCTGCGCGCCGCTGGGAGCT
>Ga0123357_10001857_pt1 | contig 22930 bp, 15 predicted proteins | sample TergutEmb28metaG_FD_89873 | JGI IMG/M metagenome (GOLD analysis project Ga0123357, IMG submission 89873) | Embiratermes neotenicus P4 segment gut microbial communities from Petit-Saut dam, French Guiana - Emb289 P4 | ecosystem: Host-associated > Arthropoda: Insects > Digestive system > Gut ... | reverse complement strand
CATCTGGCACGGAATTGTAGAGGCCTGAAGATGACTAAGTTTTAGTCGAAACATGTAGCCATTTTATAACTACACTATAAATAAATAATTAGATTGTGCTGACGTACACTTATGTTATAATATCTGTTTGAAGAGTTCATTACCAGCACAGGCAGGATGAGTATTTTCAGACCAGCAGTTAAGAATGAGAGTTTATGAAAAGCTGTTAATGGAAGTGATGAAATGAAGAAACCAAATTATTTTGTACGTCATATTTGTGCATACTTAACTCTTTTTATATTCATATTGATTTTTAAAAGAGCAATATTATGATGATTAAGTGAGGAATAATTATGTTAATTTTTATTAGCCTTATTAATGGATTCATGTATTCTACTTTACAGGTACAAAGATGATATTATAATTTCAGGTAGGAACAAATATTGTACATTTAACGAACTAGGGGAACAAAATCAGACACTGATTTCAACTCGTGTTAGCTGGATAGATAATGGTACATACACCTGCAAAGTTTCTGATGGCATTAATGAAATCCAGCGTAAAATTCAACTGAGTGTTGTGCGTAAGTATGTTTTGACTTTATTTGTTCTTGAATGATGTCGTATGTCAGTAATCAACAGTACAATCATTTATCAGACAGGTGTATTCAACATTGTTGACTGGTATGTTTTTGTATGTTTGCTAGAACAGTTCCATCCACAATCTGTATAAGATTAAGCATAGAAAACTGGTAATGTGACAGTTTCTATCCTGGAATAAGCAAGCAAATTATATCTGGTCTTATTTTTTTCAATTAGCTGAAAAGAAGTACATGGGTCCTGCTTTTGTCACCTATGTAAGTGAACCTCACCAGTATGCACACATAGGAGAAGCAGCAAGATTTTTCTGTGAAGGATTTATAGGTAAGTGTTTTTTATTTTAAGAATACCTTATGTATCTTAATTATTTGCATAATTTATATAATATTTGGTCAGAAAATCTGAAGTTATCATTACATTTTTAAATAGAATTAAAGAATCTGTATATTTAAATTATAAAAGTGAATTAATGCACCCAGTCAAATGTCTGCAGGCATGTCTACTGCAACACAACCAAGATTTGACTTTACTGTATGCACACAGTATAATATTTTTATTTCACACTAAGTGCTATATGACACAATTTGGTTTGAAAAATTTGAATAACAACAGTTTTAAAATGGAAGCTATTTACATAGATTATACCTGTTGCACAGAGAGTAATTGTTTGTATTGTCATCAACATTTTTTTTATTAGTTAGGTGTGTTGATAGAGGATGACTAGATTGACATACTGGGCAAGTGTATGAATGGTGGATAATTAAGATATGTGGCCAGTGAGACAGCAGTGTTACAGCAATATCAAATGAAGGGAGATCAGACTAGTTAGAAGGCGATAGACTAGGTGCCTAGCGGGTAGCAAGAGGGACTTGATAGTTGTTCCAGCTTGTCAGTGTCGAGATTAATGGTTTTCAAACATCCTGGAGTAGGTGAAAATTTACACTTTTTTCAGACTGCTTAAATCTTGTGGGGAGGATACTGTGTTAGTCATGCTTATTCTTACTTACTTACTTCAGGGAGCAGAGTCCTTCTTGAGAAGCTAACAGGTTTTCAGCCAGCAAGAAATTCTCCACATTTTACGGAAACCGAAGGTTCATTACCGCAGTCACAAGTGCTGACACCTGTCCCTCTCCTGAGCCAGCTCGATCCAGTCCACACCCACATCCCACTTCCTGAATATCCATCTTACTATCATCCCATCTACGCCTGAGTCTACCAAATGGCCTCTTTCCTTAAGGTTTCCCCACCAAAACCCTGTATGTGCCTCTCCTCTTCCTCATACATGCTACATGCCCCACCCATTTCATTCTTCTTGATTTTATCACCCGACCAATATTGGGCGAGGAGTACAGATCATTAAGCTCCTCATTATATAGCAGTTATGCTTATACATTAAGAAAAACTGGTAGAATGTTTATATGGGGTTCATACAAGTTACAGCATGGGGGGGGGGGGCAACATTAAGTCATTAGTAGACAAAGACGAGACAGGATTCGAAATTTTAATTTTTGAACCTATTGCAAAATAGCAAAATTGACAGCCAATTGGGGACTGTGATAAAATTTGACATAGTGGGATGAAATTTGACTGGGTTACCAGCTACTCTGTACTCACGCCAATAAAAAAGCCATTTAGACTTGCCTAGGTGAAGACATAATTTGGGTCACTCCAATTTGGGCTGTTACAGTTAACATTTTATGATTAGAAACTTCAAATATACTACTTGAAAAGGATAATAGTGCCTTTAAAAGTGACATTGGTTTTGAAAGTGACATATTTTATTAATCCATATGTGCATAGGGTGTAATTAATAGTAATACACCAGTGAAGTGACCAGTAAACAATAATCATGAAGTGACAAAATTATTTGATGCCACAACCATCAGTTATAGGCATGACTGTATAAGCATTTTGGTCAGTTTCTGTGATAAATCAAGGAAAAAAGTACTAATTGAGACATTTGACTAAATTGCTAGGCATTGTGTTAATCGTTTACACACGTGTTCCTACAACTCTGATGAACTACTTGGATACACTGATACCAAGAGTCTATCTACCAGTTGAGAGCTTAGAGCGGGTATAAGGTTGAACCAATACAATAGACACAAGTTTTTGTTTTTTATGTTAAATGGAAAATGTGAGTCAAATGATGGTCACATTTTTCTGGTTATCATTGTGGGGACTGTTCAGATTGTGTTCTGGGTTTTGGCACTGTGCAGTGTTTTAGGTTTGTACTAGGGCTTCAGAGGAACATGCTGCCTCCATCTTCAGGAGATTCATTGCCCTTCAAATTGTCAGTATCAACTTATAATACTCTGTGGTGTTAGAACCCAAAAGAGTACAATGTGATAGTGATGGTTTCCTCATAACATACTATTTCATTATTTCCCTGAATACTGCAGGAAAATGTATGAGTTACCTAGGAGGGATGATTCAGACAAGAATCAAACCAGAAGCCTTCCCAGTACAAGAGAGTATATACAAGGGCATAGCAGAGTTTCATATTATTTCTAATATAAGTTCAGTGGGTTTATATGCGTGTCATCATCTTTTGTATCATTTCTCTTGTAATGCATAAAACCTTGAAGTGAATGACATTGTAACTTCCTTTCTGTATAGGTTATGGAAAGGAGCGTGAGAGTCAAGTTGCCTGGGTGTTGGATAAAACTCTTGAATTTGCAGGGACAGGTGATGGACATAGATATACAAAGAATGTTAGCAGGTATGCAGGTTATCATCTGCAAATGAAATTTCTTGCCAAGCACTGTAAAGTTAGTTACACAGATAATTCGTATCTCACAAGTAAACTTCAGAGTCTTGTATATTAATTGATTGCATGATTCCATGGTGCACATCTTTCTTGAATATTTAATAGATTAACAGTTGGTTAAGACATGTAAATTATCATTACCATGTTCACAAATGGAGCTTATACAGAGCCAGTTGACTACACTCCAAACCCTCATATCATATTTGTCTATCATTGCTTTTATACCTTGTTCTCCAAGTGGTTCTTTAACATTTTCTAATGAAAATTTATACATTTTTTATCTTTTTCATGTGTAGTGCATACCATGCAAATTATGAACCAATTCATTATGTTATGTTCTCCAATTTCCTGTGACTTTGTTTCTTAGGTCCACATGGTCTCCTTAATACAAGGTTGATACAGAAAGTATATAAAATTTTGTGTGAAGCATGGAGAGAGTGAAGTATTAAATTTTGTCCCTCCAATAATGAGGATTAGGCAAGGATGTGGTCTGAACTCTTATTTATTTGATGTTTGTACAAATGCTTTTCTGGAATCAATTAATAGAAAGGGGACTCATGCTCCATTAAAAGGGGGAATAATTATTCTGGGATTGTTAACATGCAAATGATTTAAAAACGACATAAAAGTCCTCTAGTCAGTCGGAAGTTCAGTTATGTTCTCTTGGTTTCCATAAACTAGCTTTGTGAAAATAAGGCACATGGTGGCACAGTTGGTTGAGGCACTGTGTTACAAGTTGGAAGGTCATGGGTTCAATTCCTGATGGTGTTACTGGAATTTTTCATTGGCATAATCCTTCTGACCGCTGCCTCTGACAGAAATGAGTACCAGGAATATTCCTTGAGGGGTAGAGGTGGCTGGTGTATAGGACTGACAACCTTAAAACCTTCCTGTGTGAACTGTCTTGAGATCTGGGAGCCTCAACCTACTGGAACCCTCAGGCCCTGTACAGGGATTGTTTTACATTTTATCTTAGTAAAAATATGAGGTTGATGATACAAATCAACAAAAAATCATAAAATTTAAATGGCCTTTTAAAAGTGGGATTTTTTAAATGTATTACACAAGAAGTTATTAAATTATTTCTTTCATTGTTAAAAGATTTCAATACAGATGTAAACTTTTCAATTTCTCCAAGATTTTTTATGGACATAAACCATCTGCAATAACTTGACTTTTGCTGAAAATTTCTTGTTAAATTTAGTGCACTGATTTTTACTAAAACCTGTTGAGAAAATTTGTTTGGATAAAATTACAAAAAGAGTAACAGACACTACATTTGTAGCCCTACTGTTGTTACTAATGTTACCATGGTTGCCTCTGTTACGAAGGTATGAGTGTTTGTTGCCATGGTTACTGAGATTACCAGTGATTTTTTGGTTACCACGTTTATTATTGTTACCAGCAATACAATGTTCCTGTAGATACTGTTGCTACCATGATTACCAAGGTTACCCATGTTCGCTGGTTGCTATGGGTACGTGAACACACCAGAAGTGATTTATGCTGTGGACATTTCCTGTTTTCTATGAACCAACTCAAAAGAAGTTGTTGTGTGATACTTCCAGCATATATAAGTTTGTGTGAATTTTATTTTATTTAAAGGGATGGTGGTCTAATAATCGGAGAGTACCTGATTTTTAAAACTGTAACTAAAGAAGATTTTATCACATACACATGCACAATAAGCAATGGAGATACTCCAAAAGTGTTCAATGTGACACTTATAGAAGGTGGTAAGTGTACTGAAATCTCTGACAATATGTGTCCCATATATGTTTTGCATTCAGCCCTCAGATTAAATCATAATATAGAAGCAGAGGCTGCTATCAAGAATTTAGGTAGTTAAAGAATATAATCTGACATTCATTTTGTAACAATATATTTTGTTAGACTAATATATGTAGTTATAAATAACTGCTTGCAACAAATTCTTCTCAGAAGCTAGTATAGTCACTTGGTTTGTTAAGAATTATATATCTTTGTTGAAAACCAATACTGAAATTTCCCTGAGCCAGAAAAAACCAGTCCATACCACTGAACAATTTTGTATCATTAATATCCATCTACATTTTAGCCTTCCATCTATACCTAGGTCTTCCAAGAATGCATATATTGATTAAATAATAAAGGTAGGTGTTCCATACTCAAGTTCATTTACCATCAGCAATATATAGTCTAGTTTTCAACAGCATCACTAAATAAACCACTAAGGAAACCAATCATCTGGCATTCATAAACAACTGCAGTATAATATTTCTGCCAACATTGGTTAAATCTTGTGTGTGACATTTCATCATGGTATATGGTAAATTGTGAATGAAGTTTGTTGTGTGTATTGCAGAGTTTATAATATTCATTTATACAACCAAAGAAATGCACATGTGACATACACATATGCACAGTGTTTCACTTCTCTTGTATATTTTGGCATGTCTGTGCCATCCAAATTTAAAACTTGCTAAAATATAATAGATTTTATTCTTGCCTGTTGAGCATTCAGACTTTGAAAATATTTATTTTGAGCATCTTGAATAATATATTCATGTATATAATCTATTATACATATATTTTAGTCAGTTTTAAACCAGGTAATATGAACTCCCTGAGGATGGCAAAGACATGCCAAAACATGTAGGAGCATTGAGAGCCTATATGGATGTGATGTCATATGTACATTTGTTTCATTTTAAAACTTAATATTTTAAGCAAAATGCTTGGAATAAATAGCTTCAGTGCTTATATTTTGTTCACATTTTTGTAACATTCTAAGTGTCCCTCGGAGGTCTGGTTCTTTGCCCACTTTATTCACCATTATTTTTTTACTTGGTTACATGTTCAGTTATGTGGCCTGTAAGTCTGTAATTCACTATCTTATCCTTCTCACATTTAATTTATATTGGTTATTTATGACATTCATTGTTGACATATATGTAGGAAAACCATAATCATAATCATTCATTATAAATCATTGCCCATTTTCCTCATGTCATGTTGTTTTAGGACCTCAGTTTGAGTCTGTGTCCATCTTGTGTTATTTATGACAGTTCCAGTTGGTATGTTATATATATACACCTTTGAGAGATAAGATTGATGAATAATAAATTGGGATATATGTGATGCCCTTGTGTTTGTGTATTGGAGGGGGAAAGGTTTTCTTTTGCCGTCCCTAAGTGGTAAGTAAAATGTGAAAGTAAATGGAGCCACAAATTGTTGTCTGTTTTTCATTGGCCTGTATGTTGGAGATATGTTTTCGATGTTACGCATTTGCACACCTTACCTCAAAAATTGTAATGCCAGTATCTATATTATAAGATACATTAAATAGTGTCTAAACTGTGCTGCATGTTTGTTCTGATAAACATTGTTTTGCAGATAGTCCTACAATGAAGGTTCGTACATCATACATGGTTACCCTCAGTACTGCAGTGTTGATATGTAGCGTTGTTCTGTTGCTTGTAGTTTACAGTACGTGGCGCCTTGAGATACGTCTGTTTTGGAAAGACCACTTCGGAAAACTTGAAAATGGTAATTCAGGCAGACATATTTGTATGTAAAACACCTTGTACTATGCCTGTACACAGAATTCAAAAGTTAAATCATATATAGGATTCTTTCTCTTTATCTGCATGTTATATCAGTACAGTTACTAACTGGCATTCAGTACCTTTTTATATTGTCATTTAATTTAATGTTAATATATAAAAGTTCAGTATAATCCCTACTTTATACAAAACTGATATTCACTTCATTAATTTTGCAAAGAGAAACAAGTCATTGTACAAATAATTGTTACAGGATGTAACACATAGACATAATTCATATACACTAGTTTTACTTCAAACATTTGTCTGCATAATAAATATTTAACAGAATACAAGTAAAATAGACTCTGGCTCTATATAGTGTGAAGAAACATTTATTATGCATTTATGTTGAAGGCCCTGTATTGTCTTACTTCCAAGCAAAAAAAAAACTCTGCCACTTATTTTTATAAGAATTTCAGAAATTGTGGTAGAGGAAACCCAAGCCAAGATTGGTCTCAAGCACAGAAGACAAAGCAGTGGATTGTAGATGAGGGAAGGGAAGAAAATAGAGTAACTACTGTACTTTCTGCAGACAAGTCCAAATTTTTGCAGTTTTGGTACAACCACGGCAAACTGATTTTGGTAGTGGTCAGCTATTGCTGAAATAAAAGAATACAGGCTTTGTACACTACTGACCAAATTAAGGTGATCAAATTAATGAAGGTGGCAAATAGTACTCATATAGTCATGAGAAAGGCATTCAAAATTTATGTTGGAAGCCAGAAGGAATGAATCATATAATGGATCATGAAACATAGGATATGCATGTGTGCGCATTGAATGGACTGACCTGGCTCAAAGATGGAATCCAGTGGTAGGCTCTTGTAAACATAGTAATAAATATTCCAGTTCCATAAGAGTAGTGAATTTCTGGACCAGCTGAACAACTGTGAGCTATGCATGAAGCACTTGTTTCATGTAATTCAGTCATGACCAGGTGCAAACATACTATCAATTTCTGTACTCCAAAAACTCCATTTCTCATCAAGAAAAGTATATCATGTTGCATCCTTAAGCTAAAATTCATCCCTTCATGTGTGTGTGTGTGTGTGGGTACATGCACGTGCACATCTGTGAACCTATTCAACACATTTACAGCTACTCTTCATAACTGGAGGCTACTTTCTGTGATGACAAGGGTCCCACTTAGCTTGATGAGACATGGCAATCAAGTACAAAGATTATTTGACCTTATTTCACTTCACAATCCTAAAGTGTATCAGCACCTGGCTTCATATTCAGTATTACATATAGAAAATTATGTATTCCTCTCTTGTAATTAATTGCATTCAAATTTTAATTGTTGGGACTTGCACTTTAATTATTACATATTGTATTTATTTTCAGATGACAAAGAGTATGATATTTTTGTATGCTATGATCCAGCAGATGCAGAATTTGCTCTTGGAGTTTTAGTTCACACCTTGGAAAAAGTATACCACTATCGGTGTTTTGTGTATGAACGAGACAGTGTTGCTGGAGACTGTGAGTATCAAACACCTGTACAGTTATATATATATATATATATGATTATGAAAGGATTATATAAATACTAATATAATTTCACTGCAACCACAAATATAACAGATGGCTCTTGTTGCAGGGATGCCAGAGATATATACAATGAAGATCAGGTCAAGTAGACGTTTTCTAATGATTCTGTCACCAGCACTTGCTGTTAATAGTTGGTGCACATATGCTCTGTATGTTGCTATCGAAGCAATGTTGAATCTCCATTCCAAGATCATCTGTGTTGTACTTCAGGTGTGGCATTCATATTAAGTCTAAGTATGAATATCAAATGTCACTGTGTTTCACTAAACAAAGAGGGGGATACACAGACGTGCACAGTGAAGATATTATAAGCCCCTTTTGTGATCCTTCAAAATAGGCTAGTAAAAACTAGCAATTGACAATTGATCATATGAGCTGATAATTAAAATTTTGGCAGCACACACCTGGGTCCAAATGCTTTTCAGCACCCTCTGTCTACTTGCTTCCGTGAGCATGAGAAAACTTTGAAATATATAGTACATACAAATTAAACACATAAAGTTTATGTAGTGCAAATAGGTATGCTCAGAACATGAGTTATAAGAGTTACTGAAAATGTTGCTATGAGCTAATTAGGGCAGTTAAATACTGCAGTATTTTAAAGTGAGAACATATAGTGTGAGAGCCAAAGATGTGTTTCTAATGAGTAAGGGGACCACATTTGAATTTGACTCGTATATCTAACAAACAGACAGTTTTAGAATTAATCAATATGAATGCAGCTCCTTTACCACTGAATGTTGATATTTTGCTGTTTTAGGACATTCCATGGAAGAATTTGAAAACTGCTAATGGAACAAGTGATCACACATTACAACAAGTATTGAGAGTTGTGAAGAAAGTATATTGGGAATCTGCGGTAATGGAAAGGATGAATCCTGTGCTGAAAATATTTACTTTTCAGAGATATAAGCCATACACTTCAAATATATCAGATTCAAACCATGGAAATTCGGAGGAATCTCTCACACGTGTTTTGAGTGGATCTAAGGACAACATCATTAATTCTATTAAACATAGCAATACTGGAGTACATTTAGGTTCCAGAAGATTTTGGACATCATTACGAATAAACCTACCGTCAAAGAGACCCATAGATATGATGGCTGTTTCTTGAAATTCTTTGAAAATTTTGAAAACTGAATTATATGAATTATATCCTTCAAACAAAAATAATACCAAAGTTTCTGTTTAATTTAATATTGGTACATGAATTATAACAGGGTGGAGTTTGAGCATAGCTGAAACAGTATATATCCAGTGACTGTAATAAATATGTTTATTTGAATGCTCAGTTTTTCATTAGTGTGATTTGGATTTAAGGTTTTATTATATTGCAGTAATGCTGGAATTGGTATTATGTCATAATAATGATGCACTTCAGATGTAATTGAGTTATATAATTTTCAGTGGTGACACTACAGTAGGAACACCAAAATTTATATTTAAACAGTAGGAGATGAGTATGACCCCTTCCTACATAGGCTGACTCTATCCATGATAACAGGGTTCTCCTTTGGTGGTTGCCATTCACATGGTGATGAAATGCTTTGTTTCAATGGAATGCAGATGCTCATTACAGATCACAATAGCTTGCAATTATTCTGTGCTGAGGCATTTCAATTCAATTTACATCATCACACACACATTTCTGACAGTCCTTTTTGTATTGCCCCCTAATCTGTACCAAGTTTCATAAGTGGTACATCGCGCGGCATTTTCCAACAATGCATAAGTCAATATCTTCAAAGGTCAGGACATCTTTTTGGACATCTTGACCCTTGAAGATGGGACCGGTATGCGACACAATCAACCAGAAGAGTGAAGGTCTCAACTACAACATGGTGAAAGCCTGAAAACTCACAGTGTGCAAATAGTTTCCTTTTTTTTTTTCAGTCATCTAAATACTGTTAAGGAAGGAGTAGTTTCTTGTGTTGTTTCAATAATCTAAATAATGTTATGGAAAGAGTAGAAATTATAAATGTTTTTCTTCTTGTAAAGTGGACATAATCTGTAAGGCTAAAGACATTAAAGCTTCTCAAGCCAATGAAAATATTAAAAATCATATATCTTACTTACTGAATAGCCTACAAAATAGTCAAACAAGTTCATGTAACTCTGGCAGAAACACATAGTTCACACCAGCACTCATGTATTATGTTACGTGTATTCCTGTCTCTTGGGCTGCTTGCTTGGACAAGAACACTGGTATCAATTGCTACAGTGCCTTCTGAATATGGCATATGACTTGTTCCTCCACATTTCTTACACACATATGACTTCTTATATTACAGATGAAAGTGGTAGAGAACGTACATAACCAGGCGTCACCATCTATGCTCCAATCTCTAGCCTTATCACATACATTTTGTGTGATAAGTTGACTATTTTTCCAAGATATGTACTGGTCTTTATTTTTATGAGTATGTCTATTCACATCTATAAGCACACAAATACATTTCAACATTCTCTTCCAAACATGAATATAAAATGATTAATACATTAATCAAATGGGGCAAGAATAAGATAATTGATTAAACACACTGTAGAGTCAACATGTATCTTAATAACAGCTGTGAGATATGAAAGTAATATTTTATTAAATTATGTCCTGGATGTGATGTTTGAACTACAGAATTATGAGTATGCACAGATGACACATACAGATAAATATGGTACATGAATATTTCCACAACTGATACCTTATACTACATAGGTTCGAAATGTTTACCATTTCTTTGGTGCTTCAACTGCACTATTTATACTTTCTATGACTGAGAAAACATGTCTTTGATATAAAAAGAATCATTAATACACATAAACCTCTGGAACACTACCAGTAATAGGACTTGCACATGATTCAACATTAGGTATATCTGTAATCCTTAAACTCCGAATATGTTATATAATTTACAAGCCTACAACCAGGCCCCAGAAGTGCCTTTGTAGTGCACACAACAAACATTAAACCACTCTGACAGGATGGCCTGTATCACTTTATTTGCTGTAATGATAAGCTGAGCTATATGCCATTCAGTTCATGATTTCTGTAATTTATTTAATTTTAATAATATAATGAGCTTCATATGTAAAATAGTCACTGATAATTATAAAGTTGTTACAAATATGAAACTTAAAATGCATTTGCATTTTTTCAGTTTTTGATGCTCCATTATGACCAAAATACAGCACGGTCTGATAAAATGACCCTGGAATAAACTGAAAACTGCCTTCAGCAGAAAAAGTATTTGGTCCCAAGCACACAGAATGGAAGTCCACATGAAATTACCTCTAAAACTGGAAAATGTTTAACAAAAAAACAATAAGTATAAACAATAATTTAACAGAAAACACTCATAATTTCTTTTAATATGTGGTGCTTTGTGTACATATAATTTTGTTTTGAAATATCCTTATGACATTCCAAACATACATGAAATAACACAGCATGGTTGCTGAGAAAATACGTATAGAGTACATTTAGAAGTCTGCTTGGCAGCAAGGAGATAGAAATAAATAGAATGAGACAACAGAGGAAAGAAAACAATTGTAAAAATATGTGCTGTTAGTAATAATATAGGGTATATAAAATTAATATGAACTTCTGAGCTGTGATGTGGGCCATAATGGCATATGCATGACGTTTTCTTTGAAGAAGTAGTGGGGTTCAATTTCAGGTATTTTGAAAATCTGTTCTTATGTAAAATGTGCAGTAACATTATTTTTAGTTATGCTTCTGAACAGGTAATGCTTATGTTGACCGTCAATATATTTTAGAATGTCAGTAGATTAAATTATTCTGAACGTAAGGAAGAACTTTTTGCTAGATAATGTTACATCTCAACTGAGTAGAAAAAAATCAGAAAAATTAACTGTGCATCTTTGTGTTCCATTATTGAACGATACTTGTCAACTTAACACGTGCTGTGTTTTCGGAACCCAAAATTATTAATACTTTCTGACACGTGAATAAGATGTAAATATTTAAACATATATATATGTGTGTTTAAATATATATATATATATATATACACACATATATTTATATATATATATACGTATATTTATATTTAAACACACACATATATATATATAGATATATATATATGTTTTTAAATATTTACATATTTCTGCCAGGATATGACTCTCAGTATTTTTCCATTGAAAAGTAATGCAGGTACTAATTTCTTAAATATTATGGAATGAAAGCTGCTTTTATTCATTACACACACTTATCTTCTTCTGTAAGCCTACAATTTAATGCAAATCATATTGTACATTAAATGGTGACAAACACCAATATCTTAATGTAATACAGTTCTTGAAACTGGGGAAATGGACAGTTTTTGATGTTTAAAAAACAGTAAATCCTTTTTTGAGTTTTCAGAGATTATCTTTGGCTGAAGCAGATAAGTGCATGGGAATATAGCATATTTTGGAGATACTATTTCTGTTAGTTACATACAGCAATCACTGACTGAGAATACTGATTCTGAAATTGTACCCTGTTTCAAATGGAGAGTTATAAAATACTAGTACTGTAAAAAGGTATTACATTCAGGCAGACATGTGCCTTTCATTTTTTATCTAAAGGCTTTATCTGTAAGCTCAATGAATTCGTTTTATTCTGTTTATTTACCCTGCAACTTCAAGGCTGATAACACTGTGAAATTCAAAAAATTTCTTATGGCTTTACTGTGCTGCTTCTTAACTTCTGATAAAATATTATTTTAAAAGTCATACCACAGTAAAAAAATATGAAACTAAGCAATATGTATGTAACATATTATAATCCATTAAATGTGACATATGAAGTAAAATATGTAACAATGAATGCATGTACAAAGAGGAAGAACTGTCACTATGAAGGTCACACTTTCAGTGAAAGTTCCTCTGTGTGTGTGTGTGTGTGTGTAGCTGTGTCAGCACAATAGGCTGACAGAACTACATATGTAATTTACAGAATCTTTTCTTTATCACATGTATGATCTTAGACATTACAAAAATATTCTGATTTTGTTTCATTAATCTACATTTCACCATTTATTAAAGATATTACTGAAGCAGTATATCTTACATAAGTTTCATACCAATGTGTGAAATGCAATGAGAGTATCAAAAACTGTGAAATGCCGACATCATTCCTCTTAGTGGTAAAATGTGTGATCTACCACCATAATACTCTTGCTGAGCTACACATTCGGTTTTGTCTCTATCAGACCATCATAATACAGTAAAATGGTGGTGGAGTGAATGATGAAGTACTATGTAGGAAGTACTTTTCATTTGCATTGTGAAGGTAAGAAAGCATATTTTGGCCTCGCCTGCATTTCTGCATAGAATGTCTTTCTATGGTGGCCATGTCTAAGAAGTACTGACATGAATATTCCTTATCTTGTCTCTCTTACATAGCAAAACAAGGAGAGGGAAGGGAAGGAAATAATGATTTTTGTCAGCACTGCCTGGAAAAACATAAGCAAGTCTTTGATTTGGAAATACTAGCCACAGCATGTTTAAATGTATGCAAAAGAGACATTTATAATGTAAATCATAGGTCACAGAGCCATATATAAGTGAAGAAGTGTGTTTATTTTTATCCATGTGTTTTGTTAAATTAGTTTGTGATATTGGTCTTATGACGGTAAAAAATAATTGCACAAGATATTTCCCATCCAATGTGTAGGAACAAATACGGATATCAAGAAATGAAACTTCACATAGGTCTGAGTATGAAATCAATCATCCAATTGTGATGTAAGGTGGGTACAAAGTATGTGTGATGCCAACGTGATATCCTTCATGCTATGTAATGCTTGCATGAAAAAAAAAGAACCAAAGAATAACTTAAAAAATAAAAAATACCATTAAATATCCAGAAATTTTGACAGTGCAAAAAATAGCCAAAATAAAATATTTGCCAAACATATATGACACATCTGAAACTTGATACAGTTTTACTATGACATATTATTCCCTACTAATTATGCGATTTTATAATCTTTTAACAACCATGCAGGACAAAGCTGATACATTTACAAGATTTGTTAAAAGTAGAGGTCAAATCACTGGTGTCCAAGTACATGACTGTAGGACTGGATATATTTTTTTTTTATTTATTACAATTCAGTAGAGGCAGATGTAATGACATGTCCAAGAATTTTAATTACTGCAATAAATTCTGGAAATCCTACATTTTGCAGATTAAGAGATGAAGAGATGTGATATAAAATACTAAAGCATGCTTTTTACATTTATGAAAGACAATTAAATGTAGTTTTTTGTCTCAGTGAAAACCACCTGTGCAGTGAGGAGTTCAATAATTTCAATAAAGCCTTTTACAAATTGTTCACAGGAAACCGGTGCTTTTGGATATAGGAAAACAGTAGGTGTACAGCACACTAGTAAAATTTCACAGCACATTGGCTAAACACAACTCTCTACTATTTATATAGTTAATTTCTTAAAGATTATACACACAAATACTAACTGCATATTTTTCTCTACCATATACACATTTATTTTCATGCAGACTGAAAACACCAAACTGTTTCCTGCATTTTTAACTATAAAAAACAGAAAGACAGCAACTTCTCAGTTATCTGTATGTGGATTAATAGATATCTGATAGGAAAATAATATTGATTTTCTTTATGCCTTTATGTGAGAAAACTGGTGTATAGTGTGATGGAACACCTTTTATATGGCCAACAAGCAATTTGTATGAAGTGAGGCCATATATAAGGCAGGTTACTAATTAATCATTCAGTCAATTAGTCAACTGATTACAGCAAATCTGATATAACACACATGGTACAATCCAGGCATTTATTTCTAAACAACCTTTTCCTTGCATTTCTTTCCTTGTGCAGCTGCCTTTGTTGATTTTCAAGGTTTCCTTCACAAGGAAGACACATGTTTGCACAGAGCAGTAACTTCCAAGGGTAAGGCAGTGCAGTAGAGGATCAGTGTGAAAATGGTAATGTGAATTAGTCACTGGTTTAGTTGCTTTTTTTTTAACAAACCATAAAGTTAGACACTTAGAAATAAATGTAAACAATTCGGAAAATCACAGACTATGGACTTACCTTGCTCCAAACTTATGCTATTTTACAGCAACAATATAGGTATTTCACTGCTTGTCCAGAAATGTTAAAAATATTGAAATACTAAAACACATAAAAAATTTATAAGTATAATAATTACAATATTGTGATATTAAAATCATATAATAGTGAGCAGTTCCAACTGTAAGTCCATAGTTGTTTACATTCTGTACAGAGCATGCATACTTACACTTCGAACTGCTCACTATTATGTAATTTTAATATAACAATATTATAATTTTTATACTTATAAATTTTTAACATATTTTTGAATTTGAACGATTTAAACATTTCAAAACATGCAGTGTAATACCTAGACAAACATGTTGGGCTTACATTACTTTGTTCTATAACTCCCTGAGGATGGCATGCCAGTACCAAAATATGTGGGAGTTTTAATACTTTTATGAATTGTATTTTATTCAGTGCATTTATTGGTGTATATATTGAAAGTATATTCTGTATACATACGTCCAAATTATTTTCTCTGCTATCTGTTGTATCTCTTACCATTAACCTGGATATTTCAGAGTTTATTTAATACTGAAGTGTAACAAATAAATGAGTATGTCTGAAGTCAAACAGAGTGCAATAGGTGAAGCTGACAGTAAATACCCTGTATGTAGACTGCAGTATTTGTAAAAACATATTACTTCCACTACACAGCACTGTTTTTACACACACAATTTTTTGGCACCTGATAATCTTCCCTATCCCGGTACTTTTACGGGTTATGTAATAGTGCTGTATTAACTGTGCAGGTTCTACAAGCAATGGCAAAAAGTGATCATGGCCTATTTGTGACATCTATGTGGAAGAGCATGATAAAACTATTGAAGTCCCTAAACTGGGATATTCAGTGCCTCAGCCAAGATTTGAACTGAATGTGCACATTACTGAGTGGTCAGTCAAGATCTGTAACAATGAAACAGATTATACATACAAGTACAAAATTTAAAAAAATTACTCTTCTCTCCACACATCAGTAATCAGTACATCAGTTTTCACGCATTACCTTCCTTACTGCACTGCAGTTAATATTCCTGGAAGAAACATTATGGCCCAGCATATTTTAATGAGAAACACATATCACATACAATTAGTTCCTGTGTTTTGTTTTTGATCATAAAACCATCAGGAGCTTTAAACCCTGCTTACTCCATGGAAGAGAGAAAACTTATTTATAAAATGACATTGTGTAGCAGTATTTACATGTAATATTAAAAATGTCTGAGATTGTAATGTTACATTAATATTTTTATATCATTAAAGTCACTGAACATAGTTCATTTTCATGCTTGAACATCTCAATTTAAGTTGCTTAAGACACTTTAGTTTCACCATTAAAGCCTGGGATGAAAGGGAAATTTGAACATGTTATTATGTAGTGTGGTTTAAAACAGTTGAATATATGTTTCACTGAGTTGATTGACAAAATGCTCGAATTATTTTTATCACACACATTTTTCCACAATTAATAGGGAGCTGACAACTTGGACAACCACTTAACACATATAAAAGTCACAGTATTCATCAGGCTTGGTGTATGGGGTGGGCAAGAACTTTATGTGTCTGCACAGTTTAGAACATATGTGGTCACAACTACATGGTACCTAATTAGCATCACCTCAGTTTAATGACGAAGTATTAGCTAACAGGTACTTAACCATTTAAAACAGTAACTTCTTTAGATACTACTGGCATAATATGTTACTGATGTTCAAATTAGTTTCTCCAAATGAATGCTCTACTGTACATGAGCATGGTGCCACAAGAGGTCCAATGAAGGTTTACCGGAGTTGTTGCAGAATTTTATGCCAATGTAAAGCAATGTCAGATATTTCAAACAAGGAAAGGGATGAGGGTTCACAAACAAGGGTATAATGGCAGGGTCCAATTCTGTTTCCTAGCACTGAATAAGGGGTCATGTTCAAAGCGACATATTTCTCTGAAACATTACTAGAAAATCTTCTGATAGCATTTGAGAAGACTGAAACTGTTATGCACAATTTAAATGATGTATAACATCATGTTTTTTCTCACTGCAGCACATTAAATGCTTTGCAGCTGGGTCACTGAAATTTTAAAATATGCATACACAGTGTGTTAATAAAATTGCTAAGTAGCATACTTTTGAAACCAAAATATTTATCTCTGATAGTCTGTCTTTTGGCATATCACACAATGGTACAGCATACTCCTGATTATCCAAGCACAGACAATCCAGGTTGCATTTTATCCACCATGTATTGTTTTTTCATACACATATTCTTAATTGTAGACACATTAGAATTAGTCCTTCATCTTTTCCTGTGTTTGAAAAATGAGAAAGAAGGGATGAATGGGAAACAGAATAAGATATTTTTAGCAGGCACTTGACCTCTCTCAGCATGTGTTTTGCCATAATAACCAGTCACTGTTTGCCAGCTCCAGTACATTGTAGTGTATGCATAGGAAAAACGGTTAAAGAAAATATTACAGATGCTTTTCGGTAATTCATACAAATTTTTCCCGTCAGTGACATCAAAACTGGAGTGTGCTGTGGTTCATATAATAATTTATACACAGTTTCAGTGATGTGTCAGGATGCTATCAGATATTACCTTTCCTTTTTAGCAGACATGAAATTATATGTTTCATATCTGTAATGCTTATTTTATGCTAATAATGTCAATCTAAGGCAAAATACTTTAAGGTGATAACGGTTCCCTTTTATCTTCCACTTCAGCATGTGTAATTAATGTCAGAGACTGGATTAAGCTAATATATTTGAACTTGCTTTCAAATTTCATTACTACAGTTGAAAATTTGAAAGAAGTTAGAGAAGATTCAATTTATGGTAACAAACACTTGTTTATCACAGCAGTAAACACTACAATACCGAAAGTTTAAGTTACTAAGACAACACTAATTAAATTTACTTTAAAATCCAGAATTCTGTTTTAAAAAACTACCTCACTGTGGACAAAGTAATTACAGGCAATTAAGCATGTACATTCTCTTTGGCATCCCAAAGGGAAATGCATGTGTCTGATTGTTTATGCAAGCATTTACAGCTACGATTCAGAAGCATTCTTTAACCCCAAAATTCCTATAGAAAATAAGGAACATTTTAAGTCAATAAACTGTACATCAGTCATAAAGAAGGGTCAAATGTGAATAAATACTCGTAATTACATTAAAGAAGCATATTAATTTTATAGCATGAAGGTGGAAAGTCCTAATGGTGTTCACAGTTTAAGGGCCACTGCAAAGTAATAAAACACATTCTTGCATGTCTGGTTTCACATCCAGCTACATAAACTTTCTGTATATATTCTATGGCCATAACACAAATACTAACAAATTTGCCAGTAGTGTAGTAGTAACACTTATTTACAAACAGGCTGTTAGAGTACTGGGGGGACACTGTAAATTCAATGACTGCTATTGTCTTTCTTTTGACATCTATTATACCCAATAAAATTATCCTATAAAAATATAAGCAGAAGTTTTACTGTCAATTGAGAACTATAAATTATAAAAAAAGAACAAAAGTCACCAATTGTGGTTAACTGGAGAGTACAGAATGACTGGTACAACAAGACTAATCTAGACCTTCAGTGCTTGTGAAGTTCTGAGTCCTGAAGATTAAATAACCACAAACTGAAATTGCTCCTTTAATATAACATGAGTGAAGAATTTAAATATCATATATTAAAACGTATTAATCTTTCCTTTAAAGTAACCTGTTTTCTCAAGGCTTATTGAGGTAATAATGAAAAGAAGAGAAAGCTATACTGGCCCAGTCTTATCCATGTAACTGACACCTTTCAAACAAGGACTTCCAGGCTCTCATGTGAGTTTGTAAGCAATGTTCCTCGTTTGCTGGTCCCAATGGCAGTGCATACATTGCCTCCACTGCCAGTAGTTGCCATTGACATTTGGTTCAGCTCCTAATAAATTAAATCAGTGCTTGTATTACTTATCAGAATGTGTGCTTCCTTATGAAACAGCTGTTCCTATATGTGTATTCAGATCAATTTATCCAGGAAGCAATAATAAATTCTACAGAAAACATAAGGAGTGCCAAATTTCATTCAAATTCTTTTAGTCTTCAAAGAACTACACATTTATACAACTTAGTAATCCATATATGTGTACTGATGTCCATGAATACAAATTCCAAATATTTGAGTGATAAAACCTCCAAATTTTGCGCAGTCACCATGTTTGTAACTACAGAATGAGAACAATGTTTTTCATAAAATTACTATCAACAAACCATACAACATTTCATATACCAATTTCCAATGGTCTGTTGCATCAGATCATCATCAATCTGAAAGTTAGTAGAATACATATTTTGTAAAGATGACATATATATATATAAAACACTGAAGAATGTAATCTCAACTGAAGTTTCACGTTACACAGATATGTTACCATATCAAATTTGAGATTCTACATTAAGAGACACAGACACAACTCTCACTTATTTCATACAAACAATCAGATCCACAGTATTCACACAAGATTTAAAACCAACTTACATCCACCTACAGATAATTTAACAAAGTTTCAAAAGGGAGTGTACTACTCAGCAATCAAAATTTTTAACAACCTTCCGCATGAAATCAAAGACTTAGCCAATGATATATTACCGTTTCAGAATGCTTTGAAGAGGTTTTTACTTACAAATTCCTGTTATAATAGTAAGGAATATTTTAATTAACAGAGATACTCCATTGAAATTTAAATGAACAATTAGTTTTAAGTACTTAATGCTGCACTCTATTTAAAACTAAGATTCTTCCAACACTATGTATATTATATTAGTATGTAAGTGACAGTGTCTATATCCACAGGATTGTATCCTAATTTGGATTTATAGAATGCAAATAAATTACATTACATTGCATTACATCTCAGACACGAGCGCTGTCATTGGTATACTTAATGCTAAAAACTAGTGAAGTACAATGATGGGACCGACTTAACTTGTGTGATGTTCACATTATGTGTAAATGAAAATCTTCCCAAAGTTTCAAAAGCTTTGTGTATGTGTGTGTTTTGGGTGAACTGTGGGGGGGTCCAGGACAGACATGTGAATATCATATCATATCATTAAACATCATATCATATCATATATCATATCATATCGCATCATACCATTAATGTACCTTTGTTTATACTTGCAAAATATGGAATGCAGTCTTTGGAACTGAAGACACTAACCTGCTTAGGACTGACTGCCTGTCTGCTATGCCTGTGTGGGGGCAAGTGGAGGCGTATTGAGGCCCAGAACCTCTTGTGTGCTCGACTTCTATCACCCATTCCAAAACAGTGCCCCTCTGACCTCCATTCCACCAAATGAACTGCATGCAGGAGAGCAGGAAGGCTGTCACCTTGTGCATTTTTTGCTGATTCACACTTTGGAAGTGGCTAAAGAAAATCAACGTATTTTAATGTTTTAAGGATTATTACTTCTTAACAGATAACAGTAATTCATTACACTATATTTCTTCCTTTTAAAAAAGACTCATATTATGACAAAAATGGACCCTCTTCAGATAAATAAAATAATTAGTAACTCTCACTCTCTTTGCTCCAACTACAGTTTCTTATCTTAAATCACTTCAGTCCAGTTCATATTCCCCCTAGGTACTAAAGTTTTCTGAATGAGGACTTCCAATGAAGTTTCCCTAATAAATTTCATTGTCTGTTTCCCTCATGCATTTTACATGTCCAATCCAGTACATTCTCCAGTACTGAATTAGCATAATGGAAGCGGGGAAAAAGTATAATCTATGAAGTATCTTCTGATGTATCTATTAATTCAGCTGTCTCTTTTACAAATATTTTTGACTGCTGCATCCTCAACTATCAAGGACATGAGGCAGGGTATGTGGCATATATGGGGAGAGGAGAGGTGCGTACAGAAATTTTGTGGGGAAATATGAGGGAAAGAGACCACTTGGAACACTTAGGCATCAATGTGAGTGCAATATTAAAATGGATCTTATAGAAATAAGATGAAGGAGAGGGCATGGACTTGATTGTTCTGGCTGAGGAGAGGGACAAGCCACAGGGTCTTTTGACATGGTAATAAGCCTTTATGTTCCATAAAATGCAAAGAATTTCTTTACTGGCTGAGGAACTATTAGCTTCTCAAGAAGGACTCCGCTCCATGGAGTTAGTGGCCTCATATTTATGGATATTCCATAGCCTTAAAACCATTCAAGGCCACAGGCATACCCACAAGTTCCCAAACTCACAACTTGGAACGTGAATGAGAAGCAGTACAGCTTTCTGCCATTAGGTGCCATAGTATCACTACCCGAGTCAGGTCTGAGTGTTGCAGCCTCTGAACTACTTCTCAGTGATAGTTTATTGTTATGAGTGTTACATGTGATCCATAATTTTCTATTGGATGACTTTAAGAAACATCCCATTTGTATTAAGTTCTACATCAGACTTTGGAAAACTGCTCTGGAATCACAGGAAATCATATCCTGGTTTACCAACAACACAGCAACCAAACAGCAGTCCTCTCAATATAAAAGCATGTCTTCAATGTGTCCAAGAAAAGTGAGGCAAGTCAGGCTAAACATCAAGAGAATGTTGGTGACCCTTTCTGTTCATCAGGAATTTGTTCCTCTAGGCCAGACTTTTAATCAGCATTGCTACTGGGAAGTTTTGTAACGTCTGATGGCACAAGTCCAAGAAAAGCATCCAGAACAACAGTGGAACCACAACTGGTGGTTTTACCAATACAATGAACCAATTTGTACTGTTCTGTCAGTGTGGCAACTTTTGGCTGCTGGAAATTTGCCTGTGGTTATCCTCCCCCTTACTTGGCTAATTTAGATCCTTGTGATTTTTCTTGTTTCTGGGAATGCAACTGCAGCCATATGGATGCTACTTCCATTAAAAGAGCTCACCCTCCAATATGCCATGCAAATGCAGAGAGGGGATACATACATACATACACACATACATACATGTTGCTTTGTAATATCATAAGAGCTTGTAGGCTCAATAGTAATGATGTAAAGCATGTCATATAAGTCAATATTAGACAATTAACTGACAAAGTCAGAAGTAATTACATATACATTTTTACAAAGAGATTCATTAGTAAACATTGTATACTGGAATGTAACCATTTAACATTAACACAAATCTTAAAATGTTTAGTAATATGGAAATTCCCAAAGCTAGCCAACCCACACCTCATCTGTAAGAGGGTCATTCATGTATTCTTCTACTGAGTAGTAGGCTTTTTCTAACAAATACTTTTTTAGGTTAGTCAAAAAACCTTTATTTTGCAAAATCAGTTCAGCTATATTGTTTGGT
>Ga0123357_10001856_pt1 | contig 22933 bp, 20 predicted proteins | sample TergutEmb28metaG_FD_89873 | JGI IMG/M metagenome (GOLD analysis project Ga0123357, IMG submission 89873) | Embiratermes neotenicus P4 segment gut microbial communities from Petit-Saut dam, French Guiana - Emb289 P4 | ecosystem: Host-associated > Arthropoda: Insects > Digestive system > Gut ... | reverse complement strand
GTGGTGTGGGGAAAAAGAAGATTGTTTTTGGAGAATTAATAAGAAAAGAAAAAAAAGGGAAAGGGGGTTTGTTTTTTTTGTTTGGGGGGGGGGGGGGGGGGGGGGATCCTGCTTTGATTGGTGCCCCATTTTGTAATTTTGTTGATCATTCCGTTCCTCCGGTTCTTGCTTTATTAACCCATCGTAAGCACTGCAGTAGTCTGTAGTTGTCGCGTTTTCCATTTCCGGTGTTTTGACAGTTTCATCTTATGAATAGTCTTTTGTGTGTTAGTAAAGTTCATAGTCGCGTACCACGTGCTTAATTCCAAATGTGTAGCATCGCTATGTAAGATATTACTGTCTGTCTGGGAATGCTATCTAGCAGTAAGTAGCTATGTAGCAGGTGCGTAGTAACGCAATTTGTAAGGAACAATGGTTGGAGGGAGAGAGGAGTCACTCGCTAAGATTATATAGCGTCGGTGGTAGATAAGTGGGACTTGAGTGTGCAGCAGTGGTGTAAGTACTCCAAGAAACCTTGTTTCCAGCGGTACTTTGTCCACCCAGAATTCTGCAAGGACTGGCTAGGGATCAGTGGCGTACCGAGGGGGGGGTTTGAGGGTCCCCCCCCGAAATTCCGATGACCCTCCAAAATCGTGCCAAACTCAACAAGATTGTGAAAACTTAAAAACGGCTAAATTTAGGACGCTAGCACCCCAAGATGTTCAGAAAAAAGGCAGTAAAGTTCTAAAACTACCTAGGTTTGCAATTGTTTTACATTAGCAATGACAAATAAAGTGGTTGTTATCATAAATAGTCTTAAAGTGCCAAAAATTAAGAAAATTTTACTATATGAAATGAAATTTCTTGTACCAAATTACAGCTGCCTCCAGAACCCCTGACTAGGGGGCTACCGCCCCTAGATCCTCCTTTTCTCTGTCCTCTGTCCGCAACTGAATTTGTTGAACCCCCTCCCCCGCCCCGAACAAAATTCCTGGGTACGCCACTGCTTTCGATCGAACCCGGAAAGTCGCGGCGAGAGGAAACGGTGGTTTGTTGGAATTCTGTTGCAGCTGCCGAATTTTATTTCTTTTTGTATAGCTTACGAAAAGGTGGTAGTGTGTCTTTGTTCGTACACTCCCACATTGCTATTGGGCAGTGATTTTAACTTTACCGTTGTTTTGATTCTGAGTACTGTTTGTTAGGCGCTTTCGCAAAATCGCGATATGTTATTAGCTACGTCATATGTGCCTATCGGCGTGGAACAACTCCGCTTCCACTTGACGGATATCCGGGAAACTTGATATTTGAGGATTTTTCGATAAACTGTGGAGAAAAAAATGTTTCCTTGAAATGTGATAAGAATGACGGGTACTTTACATGCCCATCTCGCTGAACTCTTCAGACACAGACAGGTTTTAGAGAAAGTAGAGTAAAACACACAATTTATCACTTCAACTATTAGCCAATAAATGCACCTATATAACTTTCACTTAAAACACATTAAAACCCTTAAAACCACTCCGACATGTTTCGATTTTTTCAGATCATCATCATCAGGGAGTTTCGTCGTTCCTTGCTAAAGTTATTACATATGAATATGTAATAACTTTAGCAAGGAACGACGAAACTCCCTGATGATGATGATCTGAAAAGATCGAAACATGTCGGAGTGGTTTTAAGGGTTTTAATGTGTTTTAAGTGAAAGTTATATAGGTGCGTTTGTTGGTTAATAGTTGAAGTGATTTTACGAAATGCATGGTGCAACGATGAGAGTCACACAATTTATGTTCCATAACTTTTTTTTCCGGAAATCATGCCGTTTTGGAGATAATTTGGAAAGGTATGGCAGAGCCAGACCGGCCACAGATGACAGTATACTACGACGCAGGAAAGATGCGATTTGCTTGCCGGATAACTAAGGTAAGAATACAGACACACACTCAGAATATGTAATACTTAATGCTTGTGTACGGCGACGGTGGTTACAGGCAAACCCAGTGTTACGTTATACGTACATTGCTCGTCTTGTGTAGATTTGGGTAGTTCATTTATGCAAATTTACAAAATGACATAGCTTGTACAAGGTTGTGGTTAAAAATCACCGCGTCTGCCTTCCTACGATGGGTGTGTAATTTATTTGGAACCTTCCTGTATTTTAACTATGACTGGACACTGTTAGATTTAATTAAAATGGATTTTTACGCGGTGGATTATTTTTATCTAATGTGCCAAGTGGTGCCAACACTAAAAGGAGGATGCAAGCGGAGATGAGATGAGGGAAGATACCGGTGTTTTTACAAAGAAAGAGGTGGAATACTTCGAGGGTACGAGCAGTAGATATATTATTTATAGCTGTTCTTGTAGTTTTTATAAATATATTTTTGTTTTAGGCTTTTTCGTAGTTATTTTAGCAGTACAGGTCTGAATAACCTGTATCAGTTCGTCATAGGAATCATCCCGTGTTACGTGTCGGTTTATGTTTCGTGGAATTGCGTTGTTTGCCACAACGGATTATGTTGATAACTCACGTGCCTAATGTGGGGTAGTTAATTTTCAAGGTTGATTCATCGTTACTTTTGTATTATGCGATTTTTCATTTACATGACCAAAAAATAAGCGATACCTCGTTTAGGCGATTCTACCCTACCTACTACTTTGTTTTTAACAGTTTTTTTTTTTTTGCTTTTATTGAGCGTGTGTGTTTGTCATAAGAGTGTCATTAATAGTTCGTTTCGCCTTTTTGACTCTTCGTTGTAATGTTTTGTGAAGAATTCAAATTGGATGCTTCTCATTATGTAAATTTCTCGTTCTTTCCCGTTACTTCCTACCGTGTTGGTCTTTGTTTCTAAATGCCTTCATTCTGTAATGGAAGTATTACATACAGCTGTAATACTGAAGTGCGTTCTATAATGAAAGTACTGTATACAGTTGTATTAGTGAAGTACGTTCTGTAATGGAAGTATTGCATACACTTTTAATACTGAAGACAGTTTTCAGTCAGAACTGCCGTTGACGAATATGAGTGTACATAGTTTGCAAGGCTGGTACTCGTGTAGGACAGAAGCAGATTGACGCCTGTAGTACAACTCGATTTGTATTTTAGTGCTTTACCTTTTACGGGCTCAGATCTTCATGCTTGCTTTATATGTGTGTGCTGAGGACGCAAGGGACAGGCGCATTGGAATTTTGCGCGGAGGGTTGTGAGGGAGTCACTGTTGTGGAGTGCTGGGGTTGCTTTCTGTTTGAAAAAGTGACACTTGCAGCTTCGATGGTCATTCTTTGTTGTGCAATGTTGCTGGAAAGTGATAGGAGCAAGTATCCCAGGCCGTAGAGAGTGTAGTTTGGATCGCGACAGTATAGACATTGCAGTTCGTTCCATATGAAAAGGAAAAGGGGCATGTCTGTTTTGTGCATTCTGCATCAACCTTACAGTCTAAATAGTTGGGTGGACAGGAGGCGAGACCCTACAAAACTTCTATACTGAGGCCCATAGAAATTATGGCCATGACATCTGCTATAGCTATAGTAATTCAACATTCTGGTGTTCCTTTATCGTGTCCCTGATCGCCGGTCTCTGTCGCATAGAAAGCCTGTATCCGCCGGGACATGCATTGATTGCTGGCGTGCTGTGGAACAGCAGAAGTGGGACACCCCGTACGTTGGAGCATGCGTGGAAACATCTAGATTATGCTTGTTGGGTGTGCACCTAAAGGCAGAGTTATTTCATATCACACATAATTAACTAAATACTGCTAATTGTACGTCGTGGTTTGATTTTGTTCTCTTAACGCGTTGCATGAATGTTTAAATGTAAATTATCGGCTTCGTGCTGTGAAAGTCCTGTACGTTGACATAAAGCGAACTGTGTGTATGAAGCTCGTCATATGTGTGTGTGTGTGCGTGTGGCACGTGTGGTACTGAAACTTGATGTAAGGCAGCCATTTTTGGCGTTGGCCTGCAGCGCTACGCTGCTGCTTGCACTCAGTAATCTGAGCGGAGCGGTTTATCGCTCCCCCCATCACGGCTGGTCGGAGGGGACAGTTTCCCTCATGCCACAGCCACTTATTTTGTCTCTTTCGTGATAACGCAGAGAACGACAGCTAACATCGATACGGCCTGTTCCTGCCATACTCAATACTGCCGCTGTAATTTATCGATAGCTATCAGGAATACCCTCTTGTTTTGTTTGAGTGCAATCATGTTTTCCGCATCACGTTAAGTCCCTAAACAACCGTCACAAGTCAGAGAATTATTTTTGTTGCGTAATTGGCTGCCGAATGAAGGAACACGATTTACTTCATTGTAGCATCTGGTAGCATCCTGCGTTTCTGTCGGTGGTGTTGATGATATTTCTGCGATAAGGCACTGCGTAGACTGGTAAAGAGTTAAGCACCTCCGAAGCGTCGGTGAGTGTTTATAAATTCACGCAGCTTCAGAGTTCTGAGGACATGACTCTTCATACAGCGAAACGTAACTCAGGGTCTTGGATGGATTCCTTGGGGGCTGTTGTGATAACGGCAATGAACCTATGGGTTCCGTAAAGAACGGAGAATATCTTGAGCAGTTGAGCGACTAATTTTCCTAGGGGCTTGTCTCATGATGTTAGTTTTACCGTACTGTCGCCTGCTGCAATCTGCACAGTTCAAAATATATAGCGCTTGTCTCTTGTGGTTGCATACAATAATACGTGCCGCAAGTCAGTAAGCGACTTGAAACGATAAAACCTAGCAAAATTGTAATTTTCTCACCTGAGGTATGGCTCATATTAATGTCGCAAGGTATATCTGTAACAACATTAATCAGTACGCACTTGCAGCATATTCGTGACGTTAATTTTGACTGTGTGAGGAGCAGTTCGCGTTGGAACTGTAATGAGTTTCGCGTCATAAATTAAATGTCGACCAGAGAGAAAGGTATCCTTATCTGGTAGCCTATAGGACAGTTTCTGAAATTGTGTAACGAGAATCGTGTTTTTTTGTTGATTCAGGCCTTTCTTAGTTTGTGCCTGCAACTTCGTTATTCACACACTTCTTCACATGTGTGGAATCCTCCCCTCCCTCACAGGAATTGAGAGTAACCTAGGGCATGCCCTTTGACCTATATATCGACTACAAAAATACTATGACAGTTGGAACGGATCCGGACTTCATTAGCCATTTGTAATTTATGAGACGGCCAGGTTGCCCTGGTGTAGTGAATGTCGATCGCTGCGTTTGTGGTTTATTGTGCTCTTGTTCACGGTACAAGGCTGCTGCCAAAATGGCCGGGTTGTCTTGCATTGAATGGATGGTGTGAGAAGTAAGGTGTGTACCGCCGTTTAATAAGGGAGATTTCAAAGGATTGTAAAATGCGCATTCTTTGTGTAATGTATTGGACATGTTAAACCAGCTTCATGGACAGGAATCCTTGTGAGAAACTTAACATCGTGCAGTCCGTCGAGTAATTCCTTATCATATAATGAGCTCGCACTTAATCGCCATGTTCACTTGACTACCCACCTCACTTCGCCATTTGATCCATACGAGAGCTGTCCGTTAAGTATCCAGCCATTTTGAATATCTCGAGAACCGGTCGTGTGTCCTTGATGTAATTTGGCAGCCAATGAGAGGAGACCTTACTGTGCATCCGTGAACAGTCACTCTCCCGTGGGGCTAGTCAGTCGGCAGTGAGACGGCGCTGACTTGTGTGCTGTGTGACCGTCGTGTTCAAAAAGACCGAGCGAGCAGATCAGCTTCATCACGACAATGCGACTGCCCATACTACAGCTCTCGTGCAGGCTTTTCTGTCGAAGCATCACATCACCCAGGTCTGTCAGCCCCCTACAGCCCAGATTTGGCTTCCTGCGACTTCTGGCTTTCCCCAAAGCTAAAATCGCCGTTGAAATGCAGGATATTTGTGAATGTGACGGTCACACAGTCACAAGCTCCGTCAACTGTGTCTCACTGCCGACTGACTAGCCCCACGGGAGAGTGACTGTTCATGGATGCACAGTGAGGTCTCCCCTGACTGGCAGCCAAGTTACATGAAGGCCACGCGACCATTTCTCGGTATATTCAAAATGGCTGGATACTTTCCGGACAGCCCTCGTATCCTTAGTTGAGTTCGGGCAGACGACTAAACCATATTTCTTCAAGATCCGAACTACCCTCCCAAATATGCCTAGGTCTCGGAGGTGATCTCTTCCTTTCGGAAGAGGTCACCTGGGAGAGAGTTCTCGGTTTGACGACGGTAATGATATTGATGAAGAGGAAACATTAAGTAGGCTTTTGCCTACCAGTATTTGCGCAAAGAACGTGTAGGCCAGTATGAAACGTGTTGCTATCTTAGTACAGGGTCCGGCAGAAATAATGAAGCATTTTAAAATTTTAGTTACGCGCTTCTCCGTTAGGGTATCATGGCGTACGTGTGTTTTAATTAAAGCAGTGAATGGTGTGGAACTGTTTATTCGGACGGGGTCCGTTACAGAGCTTCAGCGCGGATTTCGCCACGAAACGAGACAACATGCAGCCCCATCTTCAAATGCAATCCGTCGATGGGTAAGGTAGTGACGTGAAGAAGGCTCTTTCGCGTGTAAATAGCCTGCTGGTCGGCTGTCCTCAGTTCGCACACCCTAATATTGCCCAAGTGTTTGCGTCCGTCGGCCGCAGTCCGAGGCGACCTGCCAGTCAGCACGCTCAAGTGTTAGGAATGTCTGACAGCAGTGTTCGGCGCACCTTGCATAGTGACCTGAATCTTTGCCCATACAAATTTCAAATTGTGCGTTCTTTGAGTGCTCGGGACAAATAGGTACGCTTACAATTTTGTCGTCGCTTTCGGGGAACATTGACTGAAAATCCAGACCTGCCGAACAACCTTCTGATGATCGATGAGGTACTTTTTAATTTTCATGGCACAGTCAATAAGCAGGGTCAGCTGCAAATCCTCACGAACTTCACCATCGCCCTTTTTGTAACCCAAAAGTTACTGTTTGGTGTGCTGTTTGGTCCAGAGGAGTTATTTGACCCCTGCTTCTTTGAGGATGAAGACGGACGAGCCATCACAGTCACATCGCAACCTTACACAGAGATGATCGATGAATTTCTATCCCCCAGGCTTCCACCAGATCATAATTTGTGGTTTCAACAATTTGGTGCTACGGCCGACACGGCAGTGATGAGCATGGCTGCGCTTTGCCGTTTGTTTCCTCTGCGGGTGATTTCTCGTTTCGGTGATGTGCCATGGCCTCCTCGTTCGCCGGACCTAACAGCATCTGATTTTTTTTTTTTGTGTTCGAGGATATTTTAAAAGTAAAATTTACAGTAAATGCCCTTTAGACTTAAATGCACTCAAATAAACTGTACGAGACGAAATCGTCAACATTTCAGAAGAAACACTTCGAGATATAATGCGCAACTTCTGAACTCGTGTGCACCTGTGCATTCAGGAGGGTGGTGGCCACCTAAAAGACATTGTACGCAAAAAGTGAAACAATCTGAAACAAATTTAAGCACAGTAGTAAATTGTAACGTGCTGAAATTGTCATTAATTACTTCCAGTAAAATGTTATTCGTGTATGTAATTAGTTCAATGTTCTGCCGGACCCTGTATGTGGTGTTTGAATGGCACACTTATGTTTCAGAGCGTCTGCAGAGTAGGGTATAAATCACCAAAAATGTACCGTGCACGCACACAGCCACGGGGAACAGTGGAACAGCATGCGATCGGAGGAACCAATTACGTCGTCTTCCTCACTCTCGATGAAGGTTCGATTAAGAAACATTGGGTGGGAACACAACATTTTGTGATGGTCGGTTCCAAATGTGAATACTTTTTTTTTTTTTAAATAAAACCTACGTTTCAGCTACCACCATCGAACGCTTAAAACCTTCGAATACCTACACTTCATAGGTTTGCACTTGAAAAGGCTCTTGTTTTTGCGATATAAGACGTACCTGTATTGGTATATTACATGTGAAACAAATCTTGCGGTATGTGGTTTAAGTGAAAGTTTTAGCCAATTACGGAGCCCTACCAAACCGTGTAAGAAATATCTGCGTGGTAGCTGTTGCTTTTATGGATGTGGGGTCCACAAAGGGAGTACGAAGCAGCGACCATCAGGCAAATGTGAAGCGATACGAAGGAAAAGGCGTATCACTGCGTTTGATGTAAAATGTGAGGTTGAAGCAATGGATAAAGCACGGGGAAGCGCGGTGGGAGCAGGAAGATGATGCGCTGGGAAGAGAGTTTCTGTTGTGGGCCGTGACTGGCATAGTGGTGGGATATCATATAATGCTGGCTTCTGGTCGCTAAATGGAGAGTACGGGCCTCGTGTAGGAAACCGAGTTGCTGGCAGCAGTTTGATGAATTCAAATAACGCTGCTCTTCCGTCAGCTCAGTCACATGCATAAATAATAACTTAACCAAGTTCTCATGAAAACGATGACGACTGACCAACTAATATTATTACATAACTAGTGGGAAAGGGCCCTTCCCAGTCGTAATAATATTCTTCGTATTCTCCGTGCATTAGAGGATAAATGCGCCTGTGTGTTTGCAAAATGCCCAGGTGTGTGTGTTTCGTTGAAGGTATAATAGTAAGACCGTTGACAGTTGAACGGATGTCTCTTGTACATGAAAGTCTGCACATTCCGAAACCGTCTGACGATGACCGCCATCTCCCAGAAGCCGAGCTGTGGGCAGCAGTTTAATGAATTCAAATAACGCTGCTCTTCCGTCAGCTCAGTCACATACACAAATAATAACTTAACCAAGTTCTTATGAAAACGATGACGACTGACCAACTAATATTATTACATAACTAGTGGGAAAGGGCCCTTCCCAGTCGTAATAATATTCTTCGTATTTTCCGTGCATTAGAGGATAATGCTAGTCAACAAAATGCGCCTGTCTGTTTGCAAACTTCCCAGGTGTGTGTTTCGTTGGAGGTATAATAGTAAGCCCGTTGACAGTTGAACGGATGTCTCTTGTACATGAAAGTCTGCACATTCCGAAACCGTCTGACGATGACCGCCATCTCTCAGACTCTGGAGCTTCTTACAAGTTAAGCTGTTCACATGTAGAGGCTGTCCCGACAAGTAACCATACCTGTTGGACACTGAGAGTAACTGTGTCCTCTGTGAGTGAATAATAGACCCACATAGTACGTCAGAAACTGTCTGTTGTAAATTTTTAAATTTCGGTGGTATTTCTTGGAGTAAGAAGTCAAATACTCACCTAAAAAGGGTCACTTGCGGACATCTGTTGTCGGCTCGAAGTTCTTTGTTACTCTACGAGGGCATCTTAACATCTTGTTTGTGTACTGTCAGCGTTATTTTAAACCAGAGATTGATAACATGTCATTACAGTAACCAAGCAATGCACATTAAGCAAATAAAAACGAAAAATGAATAATACTGTGTGACTTTTAGTCGCCTTATGTGCATTTGTTGCCGATGCCAGTGGCCGCGCGGTCTATGGCGTGGGTCTGCAGCCGCTCGCCTGCTGAGATTGTGGGTTCGAATCCCTCCGGAGGCATGGATGTCTCTGTCTCTTGTGAGTGTTGTGTGTTGTCACATAAAGACCTCTGCGTCGGGCTTATCACTTGTCCAGAGGAGTTCTGTCTAGTTTGGTGTTTTGAATGTGACCGTGAATCCCACTAGGGCTGTCGCGCCAGGGAGGGGGATGTGCATTTTTTGGTTACTCTGATTACCTATGAGAATAATTTTTTTTTTTGCGCAACAGCCCCCAGTGGGCCAGGGCCTCCTCATTCTTGAGGTTTCTAGATCACACTCAACGACGCACCACAGTCAGTAGGCTCCTCTGGAAGAGTGATCAGCCCGTCGCAGAGACCTCTACCTGACAACACACAACACTCACAAGAGACAGACATCCATGCCCCCGGTGGGATTCGAACCCACATTCCCAGCAAGCGAGCGGCCACAGACCTACGCCTTAGACCGCGCGGCCAATGGGACCGGCTTATGAGAATAATGCTCGGAGTGTATAATGTCAAATCGGGGATTGCTTGTTATCTACCTAGGGCAGTGCTGGCTGATATTTTCTCATCGTGCTTCTCAGTTTGACATGGAAGCTGGAGATTCGCCATAATATTCCTGCAGCTGGAGATGAAGTGATAAAGAATTACGTGAATATGTCGTGACTTTGAAGGTATAGCAAGGTGTGTACTAGAATCATGTTTGTACCGTACATCAGTGACATTAAAACACTTTATTATCCAACGATCCTGTCTAGACTGTGCAGTACACACACAGTGCCTCTCTAGACTGTGCAGTACACATACAGTGCCTCTCTACACTGTGCAGTACACACACGCACCACGCGCAAATATGCTGCCATAACACCGACTACGTCCCTATCAACGGACTAGATAGAACAATTACTGTAATTTTAGCCAAGCACTGTATAGAGCTCCCTGATGATGGATCCCGTGTGATCCGAAACATGTTGGAGCAATTTTAAATATTTTATAATAATTCTAATTGTGTCTACGAATTATATATTAGTGCATCTGTTGGATAATAAATTCTTTTAATGGGTACTAGAAGTTTGAATTACAGGACCCATCTGCTGTTTCTGGCGTCTTTAGGTACACAGTAATTGTATTTTATTTCGTCAAAGAAACAGGAACAGTAAATGCGCGATGTAAATATTATATTTACATTTTTTTTTTTTTCGGAATTCCGTGGAATAATGTAAGACGTGGGTTTCACGGATGACAGCACCTAGCAGAAAGATTTTAGGCGTAGAATTATTTACGAAGGATCTATATGAATGATGTGTCTTGTCTCTCTTATAGTGAGCTCATTTCCTCTCGAAACACACTGTTTGCAACTTGCTCGTTCTTTTGCTTTGCGAAGCTTCGTCTCTCGGCCCCGTACGTGTTCAGACTCGTGACCACCCCAGCGGCGTCTAGGTGATTCGTTTGTCCTCGTGTCTGTTTTCTTCAACCTTGAGATCTGGTCCCATATTTAATTATCCACCGGACGGCGATTGGATCAACAAAATTACTGTTTTACGTCTAATGACGGCTTGTTTAGTTGTGTCCGGACTGTGTTGACATTGAAGGGGATGTTTGGTGTGTTACAGGGTTAACAGCGTGTTCCTCGGGCTCTTTATGATGGTAAGGAGTTTCGTACCTGTGCGGGTAGTTTTGTATGCTGCGGTTGTGCTGTTGTACTGTGCGCACTGAATACTGACCAGATTAAGATGTAGCGTGTCTGGTGGAGTGCATATAGAGTTGTCATATCAGTGCTGTTTGGATTGATTTCGGAGCGTCCGGACGGAGGCAGACTGATCACTACTGAAGGTTTGGAACTTCACTCTACCTAATGTAAGAGCCAGGGTAGCTTAGTCGTTATGGTGTCTGGGCTAAGGGTTGGCCGGACCGGGATTCTTATCCCAGTAGACGAAATATTTGTTTTGAAAACATCCAGACCCGCTCTGGAGCATACCGGGATCCCCTAGTCCAACAAATAGGGAATAATACTATAACCGACCTGACAAACTTGTACCAAAAAATATAAACATAAACGTACGAATCATATACTGCTTTAATTAGCTTACCGGAAGTCGTAGTGTGTGTGTGTTTTTTTTTTTTGATTCGTGACTTCTTACTGCCGTTATTTGCACCTATATTTATATACATATTATTGAGTTCCACTTGTACCGTAGTGTCAATATTTATTCCGATTGGTTACAGGAACAATTTTGTAGTTTATCCTTGTGCGCACTGTATATACTGCGTGTGCAATAAGTCTGTTTAAAAAAAATGCCGGGTTACTTTTGCGAGGTTAGAGCGGCCTCCGTCTAATGCCGACGTTAAGAATGGGTGGAGCAATACCGCTCGTCTTGCTGTGTGCCTTCGTGGCGCCAACAGGGAAAAGGTTTTCTCTAAATCCGACCTGATACAAGCTCGACCTTTTACCCATATTATGACGTAATAGCCTACAGTACCTGGTATCTATGCCCACTGTCTCTTTCAGACAAAACACGTAATTACCTTCATTAATCAACATATCGTTGGCCTGTAACCGATGGTTATTGTTTTTAAGACGTTTCATTAACTTCTAGGGTTATGTAATGTCGGCGGAGCCCATAGGATTTTTATGAATGGCGGTTCGATATTATTCCGAAATGTTGTTCCGAAATTGTCAGTGACTGAAATTCGCGTGCTTAGTACTTCTGCTTGAAATTCGGCATTTCCGTGTACGAATCTTGGGTCGAAGACTGGCTGTCCTGAAAGATTTTCGTTTTTGTTGCCAGTTTTTCCAGGACGACGCTGATATGACAGAAGTCTTAATTTCATATGAACGCTATTTAAAGTGAGGTCGTTTAGCTCACATTTAGTGGCAAAGGCTGTAGCCAATCGTTTTTAGTATAGTTGTTTATTAGGATTGCTGGCTTCAGTTACGGACGGTTCATGGCCATGCGTATATTCAGGACCTTTGGTGATTAGTAGGAGGGGAGAGATTTAAACGGCGAAACGGTTAGGAGCTGATAACGGACGCTAGCAGTCCAGTAAGGGAGTCATCGCGTACGGGTATGGTGTAGGTGGGAGTACAAGTGACTGTGTTATTTTGATAAAATGTGATTTAGTTGTTTAACTTTGATACAGCACGCCTTTTTTAATTTTATCAACAATAAATTGAGTAAATAAAACAACACGTAAAAAAGAAATAATTAAAACTATGTGATTCCGTGAACCACACCCGTTTCCCGAAAGAGAATCACCTACCAGACTGAGAACGTAGAGACAACAAAGTTACAAAGGGTGATCGTGTAGAAGGCTTACCTTGCGTCATGCCACTTGCGTAACTCATTGTAATACATTTTAATACATTAGTTGCAGAAGTGACGGAAGGGAATCCTCAAAAGAATCATAATTGCCCCATTTTACTGGAGGGATATGGTGTCAGGTGTGCCTGTAGGTTGGCAAAACGTGTGACGTAATTAGACGTTTCATACCGACAAGATAACTCGTTCGAGTGCGTATACTTAGATTAAGACGCTGAAACTATGTGAAAGCCCCATCTCTTGCAGCAGCTATTATAATTCCGGCATCAAATAGTTTTGTTCGTCCTTGAATTGTGTGGATTGCTGAGTTGTACAGTTAATGAGGCGAGTAACCGTAATCAGGAACGCCAACAGTTTCATGCAAGTTTGGACGGGAAGTTTTGCAGAAGGGCGTGACAGTTAATTATTTAATCGCTCGGGTGAAAAATTAGCATTTCTTGAAAGTGAAACATCCCGTCTCTTTGGGAAGAGAGCGTCTTTGCAACTTTCAAGAGTCCTAGTCTCACAGCAAGCGTAAACAGTCCACTAAATTAGCTTACTGTAATAGCGAACTGAAACAAGAGTCGACACATTACGTTTACTCGATTTCATCAGCATGGTTTTTTTTACGAAAGAGTTCATATCACTCATACCCCCAGGTAATTCTGTTTTAGTCGGTATTGTAGTTGCTTTTAGCTGACTCCACGGAAATAGAGCCTACGATGAGGTTATAGTTGCTGAGCTGGCAAGGATATTTCTGGTGTGTAGTTGACTCAGAACGTTTACTCTTGGTAATGCATAAGAATTGTCATCCGAACCTTATGTTAATCGAGATAAATCCTGCGCATGTTTCTGTAACATTTATCTTAATAGTGTCCTTCCATCTAAGACTGTGTCTCCATAGTGGCGCGTTCCGTTTACGGATTCCGACGAAATGTTACATGTCTCCTGTCCCACATTCACGCTACACGCTGCTTCACGTGACATTAATGCTACACGCTGCTCCGTCTCGCATTCATGCTACACGCTTCTCCATCTCACATTCATGCTACACACTGCCCCATCTCACATTCACGCTACACGCTGCTTCACGTGACATTCATGCTACACGCTGCTCCGTCTCACATTCATGCTACGCGCTTCTCCATCTCACATTCATGCTACACACTGCCCCATCTCACATTCATGCTACACGTTCCCCATCTCACACTCACGCTACACGCTGCTTCATCTCACATTCATGCCACACGCTGCCCCATCTCATTCATGCTACACGCTACCCCGTCTCGCATTCATGCTAAACGCTTCTCCATCTCACATTCACGCTACACGCTGCTCCATCTCGCATTCATGCTACGCTCTGCTTCATCTCGCATTCATGCTACACGTTGCTCCATCTCACATTCATGCTACACGCTATCCCATCTCACACTCATGCTACACGCTGCTCCATCTCACATTCGGCACGCTGCTCCATCTCACATTCGGCACGCTGCTCCATCTCACATTCATGCTACACGCTGTTCCATCTCTCATTCATGCTACACTCTGCACCATCTCACATTCATGCTACACGCTGCTCCACCTCACATTCATGCTACACGCTGTCCCATCTCACATTCATGCTACACGCTGCACCATCTCACATTCATGCTACACGCTGCTCCATCTCACATTCATGCTACACGCTGCACCATCTCACATTCATGCTACACGCTGCTCCATCTCACATTCATGCTACACGCTGCACCATCTCACATTCATGCTACACGCTGTTCCATCTCACATTCCTGCTACACGCTGCTCCATCTCACATTCATGCTACACGCTGTCCCATCTCACATTCATGCCGCACGCTGCTCCATCTCAAAATAATAATGTGTTTGACACTGTAAAAAAGGTAAGGTATGGTAAAGTAATCTCAGTTCAGACCATTTCAGACCAGGAGGGTGGGGCTCCCAGATTTCCAGACAACTGGCAAGTGAAGGTGGTAAGGTTAGCAGCCCTACGCACCGGCCGCTTTTACCCTCCAGGGAATATTTCTGGTACTCTTTTCTGTTAGAGGCTGAGTCGACCCCAGGACCATAGTGCGGTTGGAAGGATTAAGTCAATGTAGAGTTCCAGTGACACCATTGGGAATCAAACCCGCGACCTTCCAGCTTGTAGCGCAGTGCCATAACCAACTTCGCCACCGCGTGCCAACGCTTTATATTATAGTACTGTTATTTTATTCATAGGAAGAAGAAGACGCACAAGACAGTTATACCTTTGATAGGGGTGCGGTAAAGATTAGGAAATTGTTCTTGGTGTTACAGCGAAATGCAGAGTGAACGGTGCTCTGTTGTGATAACTGCACGGGTTGCGGTACCGAGTGGGAGTAGGATCCTTTGACAGATGTGCGAGTGCAGCGTATTTGCAGTGGAGTGGCCTCGAAGATCCTGCAGCTTTTGACGATGCTGTCTTCCCTGACGTTTTCTCGTTACCTCTTGTTTCTCCTAATTTTCCACTTAGTAGTCCGACTGAACTACTTCCATCTGCATTGTGTTTCGCTGTTATCAGTTTCCCATCCTCCATTATTCATGTCCATCCCCATAATTTCCGCTGTCTGATTTATATCAGTGGAAGTTGGAAGTTTAGTTTGGATGCGTCTTAATTTCAGTCCTTCCTGTTCGAAGGCTCAGAGTTCAAACTCCGACCCGGACTGCCTGTGCTTACCGACATTTTTGTGATTTTTCTCAGTTCAACCGGCAAAGTTGCATGATTATGCAATACATTGTGCCACGGCCGTTTAATTCCACGTCATTTCTAGTTCCTACTTCACGCACGGTACTATCATTTCATGCTGTTGGCTGCAATCCTTTATACTTGCAGCCCTGTTCGGTATATCTGAAATAAGTATGTATCACAAGATTGTTCTTCACGTATCAATGCTATAAATAAGTACATAAAATTCGAAATGGCGGCTTCCCTTAGCTTGTTTGGATGTGACAGAAATGCGGTCCCATGTCCCACAGCCAGCCTCTGCGCTGACTGTATAAATGTGACAGAACAAGACTGATGTTTTCGGGCGTATCTACGATTGTATTAAGAGAAATTTCAGAATGTTCTTTGCATTAATTGTCGTCGTGATTTGATTCCACAATTAAAGTAGACCTGTCACAAGTCAGTGCTGTCGTTTGTCTTATAGAAGGTGGTAAGTATTGATCCTGCTGTCTTGCTATATTCGTTATCTTCTGTTACCGTGCTCTTCGTTTGTCTCTTTTATTTTTCCTTGTTTTTAACTTCACCCTTTCCCGTGTTCTTGAAGGCATGAACTTGGAAACTAACCCCAGTCTGCATCTCTTTGGGTTTCAGAAGGCATCCACGCCGTCACAGCAACTTGGCTTATTACTCAAGCCTCTGCTCCTACATTGTGCTTTAATAACCCCATTGTTCTAGTGCAATTTACTTGGCTGGAGTAAAATGTATTCTTTTTTTTTAACTTTTAGTCTGTAGTTAAAGAAGGGAAAGGCAACAATAATGACTGTCTAACTGCAGACGTTGTTGCTGTATTGACAGGTTTCTGTTGTGCTGAATGAAGTTGTAATAATTGTATATGGCAAACTGCATGTAGCGGTTTGCATCTTGAGAATGGATAGTCGCTTAGATCTTCAAAAAATATCCCTGCCATTTATGCAGCCGAGAAGTTTATTCCTCTGTTAATAACATCACGCCACTGAGACGTGTTCTGAGCCAGTTTTCTGCAGTCCACATCGCTATACGCCCGCGTTTATTAAAATCCGAAACAAAAAAAAAACGCCTTTGGTTACTTGTATGCTGTATTTCGGAGTGCAGTATTTCCACTCTTCTTTTCTTGGCACCAAGTTCCGAATTTTCACTTGTTACTTTCAGTTCGTGTAGAATGATAGGTAGATGCGGTGATAACGATACCGATAATTTGTCAACGTCAGTATTCTTACCCGTGGTGTCTTTAATGAAACTGTCATGATATGTTTTATCACTTGGTGCATAGTAAAGAAACTGTAAAGGTTTTCTTTTCGGAAGCCAGAAGTTCGGAACATGTCACCTGGTAAGTCTTGGTGGTTAATTTATTTCCATTCGGATAGGTGAGTGGCAAAGCAGGGTAACTGACGATTTGGGTGTCCAAAGTGCTAATAGAGTGTGCTTTCCTGTTGCATGCTTCGATTTCTAACCCTACAGATTATTATTATTATTATTATTATTATTATTATTATTGCTGTCATACGTTTTTGAATAGCAAATTATTTAAGAACAGATCCGTCTTACGTCAGATGTTGCATATATATATATATATATATATATATATATTCAGTTACGCAGTGTCGCCGTATTTGTAACTGTCGACTTTACAGACCGCATGTGTTACTATACCTGTTGTCTGTTACTACCCAATTTCTGATGTCCGCCACCATTTGGTTAATTAGTTTTGACCTTGAAACCGAAAGCGCACGTAAGCCATATTGCTATTTGACTTTTCCAGAAGATAACCCGAGTAGAAGTTTCATATTTTCTCAAGATGTATTACCAAACGTAATTTGGTAACCCTGATGTAACTGGCCATTGTTTCGCACCCGACCCACAAGTTAGCACGTGTCTGTGTTGTTACTGACTGTAGGAAATGAAAAGTGAGATGTGGGTTACGTCAAGTGGCTTAATGGTAGTGCCATGTTTCAAATCAGTCATATGGTTTAAGTGATGAAATGATACACACACACACACACACACACACACACACACACACACACACACACACACACACAGAGGAGTGATCTCTTTCTGTTAAGGAAGGAGATGTACACTTGTGAAACGGTCTTGGTGACTTCAGTGTCCTGACGCTTTTGTGCCCAGACTAGAGTACGCCTTATCGTACCGGCAATTTCTCCTTCTCTGGTGTTATGCATGTAGCTTCAACGGACGGTGGCAGGCGCTGCCATGTTCCTGTTGCGGTTGTGCTAAGCAGCGGACGGCAGTTGCAGGGTTCGTTAGGCCTCATTGTTATGAACTGGAGTTGTAGGTGTGGTCTGGATGAGTTAAAAGTCTTGAAGTAGGAAACTAATAAAATTAAAGAATGCAGTGTGTAAAAGTGTGCTCGTTATAAAGCTTTACCACGTTTCGTGCAGACTCCAGGCTGAAAGCCGGGGGGGGGGGATCATTTTGTTATTGCTTTGGAAACATGAACCGTTAATACAGTAGGGCCCCTGCTGTATGAAAACGTGGATGTGCGCCGACCAATAATGCCTGCATCAAATGTACCAATAAACTAAACTAAACTCCGTGGCTTTAGTCCGCGAGCGAACCATACCGACAGAGAGGCCGCCGCCGGTAGGCGAAGTTAGTGCCAACTTTTGCGGATAGAGGGGTGTCACGTGTTTAGCGCAACGGGTCCCCACGGCCGTTAATCGCTGTTTTCTGAACCTGGAGCCGCTACTTTTTTATTCAAGTAGCTCCTCAGTTTGACCTCACGAGGCTGAGTGGACCCCATTCCAGACCCACTAGTACTCAGAAAATCTGGTAGCGCCGGCGATCGAACCCGGGACCTCTGTATCTGTAGCCAGAAACTCTGACCACTAGACCACAGAGGCGGTCTCAAATGTACCAATAGGAGAAAAAAAAAACTCCGACACACTGCCCACAGGAAGCCCCATTTGTAGAAGGCATGTCCAGCTTGCTGTAGAGGTTGTCAGACGCAAATAGTGAAATATACGTATGTCATTCTGTAAATGTACATTATTATTAAAGTTGTGTTTAAATTTTAATAGCGTGTTTCGTTTATTTGCAGTAGGTGTTGACATACATGTTTTGAAATAGGCAAACGTCACGCATTTCGTCCTCCGATTTTCGGTCATTATCGGTAATTCGTACGAAAGAGAGTAAATATTAAATGTGTGCGCATTTGTATGTGTTAGTGGTATTGTTAATTCATTTGGCCGGCTTCATTTAAACTCAACGCGAATGTCATACGATTAGACTTCACCAATACAGTTTTGAATTTTTAATGTTCTGCCACCCAGTGCTTCGTCAGGGCGATCATGCGGTCTCAACACGCACAGTGTTGTATCAAGATTTGTTGTTCGTTTTGATGTCGAGATGGTGCATATCGTATCATTTGTGCACGTGTGACAGTGTATCATGTTCCCGGGCCGTGTGTTCCCTCAGATTTGTACTTGCCACCACTGAGTTGAGAGTCTTCTACGCAGTAGTGTTCTAGCTAGTAAAATAAAGCGAAGTATGTTTGAAATGATTGATAACTGTACTTATTTTGTGTATGGGCGTAAACCAGTAGTGCACAAATCCCCGGCACCGGGTTGCCTGGGCGACTAAATTTTGATCGATGTCGCTTTATATTTACGATCCTCCATATGGAAGTGCGTCATGTCTGCTTTGTGGCCCCTAGAATTTTCGACGGCGCCTAGATTTTTGTCATGTTTATACACCCCATGCCGTAAACATGTTCTTTCACCTGACGGGGACGTAGATTGTTGGTGTTCGAGAAGAAGATAACCAAGAAAATATTTAAAGTTAATAAAGATAGGTGGACTAACGTTAGACACGACTTGGGAGACCCAGATGAAGGTGGATGTGTGATAGTAATGTACTGGCTTGTTGTGAGGACCTTTGGAATACAAGTTTGAGCTGTATTCAACTTACACACGACGGGGCTGGTGATGAGTTCTTGTGGATTTGTCCAAGATCTTGCGGGTTTCATAAAGGACATTGAATTTCCTGACCAGCTGAGCAGCTGTCGGCTTCTGTACAAGTGAATCAGTTTCAGGACCGTATTTCGCTCTGAGATTTTTGTGGGTTATCGCAGAGGTACAATAAACTATTTTAAAATACTAATCACTACATGTTCCAGCAGGCCTCTTTCTTTTGGCCTACATTAAGTTAACTTATCCGGTGTTAGCGGACGCAGCCTTTTGACTCAGCTGATAAATGTTTAATTCGGTTTCAATTAACTTAGAGTTTTGTGAAAGCGTTTGCCTTTCATTGCACACCTGTCAGTACAGGCAGTTGAACGTACGCTGCTTAGGTTGGATGATGTCACTAACCCAGTGCGTGAACCTTTTTAGGATCAGATCTCTGCCAATATGAATGTGCACACAATATGCAGTAGAGGAAAATAAAACTGCCTGAATTGAAGTTATTCAGAATTACTTTCGAAAACCGATTGCCTACGTTGGTATACATCTCAGTTGTAGTGTGTCTGTTTATATATTTTAATGCACTGAATGTTTCCGTGTATCACTACCAGAGAGGTGAATATTAGTGTAGTCTTTGGTCTTGACCTTATACCTCACCCACGTAGAATAACTTGGATTTGTAGCTGAATACCAAGTAGCAAAGGTATATAAGAGGTTTTGTGTGTAGAAGGTCTCTTCTTTGTCGCCTCTTTCTCTCCTACGACCCTCAGCAAAGGGCCTACCGTAGTTGAACTGGAAAATACAGTGCCGTTCTAAGGCGATTATCCTACCGCAGGGTCGGGGGAAACATGATACTGGGGTGGCATTTGTTGTGCTAGGTAAGGAACACGGCTTTAGGAGAGGGTTCTTCCTTATTCGTATCATGTTTTGTTTAAGGGGAGATTAAAAGAACTGAATTGTATTTAGGATAAGCTACCGCTTGTACTTGTGGTCGGTGGTTGTACAAACATAAATGTAATGAAGTGGCTAGCTGCTCACTGCATTGGTGGTAGGACTGCATGTACCTGAGCTTCCGGCCGTTAGAGGCGGGGACCGTTTTAGTGGACCTGTGTAGAAATCTGAAACATGATATGTGAACGTGTTTTGAACACACACACATATACACATACACAGTCAAACCTCCATTTACCGCCATGCTCGATGTACCACCACAAGTTGCTACGAACAAACAATGGCTCTTGTTAGGGTTTGACTGTGCATGAGTGTGTTTTGTTTTAATTTATTTATTTACAGCATGCTCCATTACATCTTGTAATACTACATGCTTGTAGAAAACTTTATGACATGTATACCGTATTTATATTTTTGCGGATTTGTTTACACACTATGTACGGATTGTTCGTTTACAATTTTGCATGAGTGTATATATATATATATATATACACATGTGTGTGTGTGTGCGTGCGCGCGCCCTTATTATCTTCCCAGTCTCTTGGTTAACCTTTCATAATAATTACGAGGCTTATTCAGAAAGTAAGTACCGTTTCGCTGTAAAAAATCGAGTAAGGTTTCGTATAAAATTTTATTGTTATCAGATTCTACATTAGTTAAACTATTTTTCCACATATGCGCCGCAATTATTGAGGCACTTATCGTAGCGGGGCACAAGTTTTTGTATACCCTCCTCATAGAATGCGGCCGCCTGCGATGTTAGCCACTTCTGCACAGCATCTTTCAGGTCATAGAGAGAGTCCTTGAAGTCTGAGGAAAGTGCAGGGACAGATCAGAAATTGTGAAACGCCTGTCGTCACACACTCTTTCATTGACCTTACGCACCAAATCATCATTGACCAAAGATGGACGCCCACTTCGCGCCTTGTCGTACACGTTCTGTCGTCCTTCATTGAACATCCGAACCCATTTCCTAACCATGCCACCACTCATCGCATTGTCATCATACACTTGACAGACCTGGTGATGAATCTCACTTGGTAGCACATTCCTAGCGTTCAAAAAACGAATTACAGACCGCATTTCACAGTTGGCGGCCCCTACAGTTGTCTTAAACATGTTTAACGCACAGGAACAAACATAAACATAACACTAATTTCACTAAATAGCGTCTATGGCTTCTCAATTGATAGAGGAAGTCAATGCACATGCGCAAAGTGACAGTATCGAGGATGCGCGAGAGATATGCGCAGACGGTACTTACTTTCCGAATAACCCACGAACATCGGTATCTGTTCCCGAGACTGGAGTAGTTTTAATTATCCAGAAAATCCCAATGCAGTGTTAATGCTGAATGACTGTAACCGGCACAACTCTATCGTATTGTATTGTATCGTGGTAGTGCGTGTATATATAAGACGAAAAGGTGAGTATCTGGCACTCAGTTGGGTGTCTGACTTCAGAAACTGTTGACAGGTAAATGTTATTCACGCTTTTGTAGCATGGTAAGGGTACCCGGAGGAGGTTATGTTGTCGATTTTGCTATGTGTATAGGAGAGAAGTAGTGAGAGTATGTCGCTGTTAGCTGACGTCTACTGTCTCCTGGCACGCGACGCCGTTTAATCTGTTAGAAGTGTACCGTCATATCTGGGTAGATGAATAAGCCGCTCGCATATATGGGCAAGGTGGAGCAGAGTCTGTATTTTCCTTTTATTGCTTGTTCATTTAACGGCTAGATTGTAATCTGGTGGAGGAGGCGGCAGCATCTTCTGAAACGTTGATACGTTTCTGTCAGGTTTCACGTCGTTACAACCACAAGACAACAGCCTTTGTAGTCACTGCCATTATAATCCCAAAGCTCACTGAATGCTGTCTGTTCTGAAGGTCTTCTCGCACACCTGCTGATAGACTTGAAACACTCCCAGTAAAGAGTAGGAATTTAACAAGAAATGATTTCACGGAACGGAGTAACGATATGGAAGCTGTTATATTTAATTTATTATAAGCAGGTAGCCAACCGTAAGCTTTTATATGGAAGGATCGTCTAAGAAGCTAAAGCGTAAGGTAATGCTTAGGATATGCAGACGTTGACACTGTAGTTTGGAAGGTAAAACTGTTAGTAGCGGTCAGTATGTTATGAGCCAACAAAATGTTAGGTATGAATGCATTGAAACTCCCTGGCGCAAGCTGGAAAAATCTTCATTTAAGAATTTACCGAGCTTCAAAATGTAATGATATAAAAAAAGGTGCATAATCTTCAGAAATTATTACTCAAATCAACAAGTGCAAGAATGCTAGCTGTTAGAAGTTTCACTCAGGATTCATTAATTAGTATTCAGCCTTGAAGGCCGGGCTTGGCAGGAACCAGAGCCCAGTCATGTGACCGGTATGGCTCTGGCACACTGCATCTTGGGCAGGTTTTTGGGGGTAGTTTACCATTGCTTTCCCCCGCCTTTAGACGTTCCCAATTTAGCCGCCAGGTGCCTCCGTCCGCAACGACGCGAGAGATCCTAGCAGCGAAAGGTGGAACTGTGGGCGAGAAAGATGTCCGGTAGTAATTTTGCCTAAAT
>Ga0123357_10001855_pt1 | contig 22934 bp, 23 predicted proteins | sample TergutEmb28metaG_FD_89873 | JGI IMG/M metagenome (GOLD analysis project Ga0123357, IMG submission 89873) | Embiratermes neotenicus P4 segment gut microbial communities from Petit-Saut dam, French Guiana - Emb289 P4 | ecosystem: Host-associated > Arthropoda: Insects > Digestive system > Gut ... | reverse complement strand
TCGGGTTCCGTGAAATGCGGGGAATTTCTTGACTAGCTGCAGACCAGTTAGCTTCTCAAGAAAGACTCTGCACCATGGAGTAAGTAAGTAAGTAAGTAAGTATACTGTTGCATCTGTTGGATTTTTATTCACAATAAACACGCAACTTAGACCTACGCTACTGAAGCGCAAACATGGTAAATGCGAAAAGCAACTATTAGCTTCGTCATATCTGTCTGTCCGTCTGTCCCCATAGAACATCTCGGCTCCCAAGGAACTATTTTCATGTAAGTTTACATTAGAATATTTTTCGAAAATCTGTCGGGAAAATTCATGTTTCGTTAAAATCTGACCGGAATGACGGTTACATTACATGAAGAACAATATACATTTTTCATCATATCGCGCTCAGTTCTTCCTAGAACGAGAAATGTTTCAGAAAAAATGTAGAGAACGTCAAAACACATATCTTATGTTCCAAAACTTTTTTTTCTAAAATCATGCCGTTTTTGATAACATGTGGAGAATTATTGTAGAGCCGGGCAGGCCACAATATGGCCCATGCGCATTGGATGCTGGATATCTAGGGCTACACACACACACACACACACACACACACACACACACAGAATATATAATACTTACTGTTTTCCACTGCAACAATGGTTGTAAGAACGCGCCTCAATGTTATGTTATACGTACATTGCCTGCCTTGTTCCTTCCTCTGTCACAACAGAATCTGTATGGGGAAGCTTGCCTGTGGATGAGAGACGATGAGAGTGACAAACTAAACCTTTGAAACAAATTATGTAACTGGCAGGGTAATTCTACATTTTTATAATAACCACTTTAAATTTCGTTAGGTGAATGCCGCGTGGGCCTACTAGTGTATTCTGGAAGGTGCTATCACCGAAAGTTGTTTTAAATTAAATTTGTAGATTAAACTAAACGCTTTAGAAACTGAGAATTATTAAATTTCCTCGCCTAGTTGGATCAGTTAGGCTGCTAACTATATTGGTAGTGTAATCAAATAAGTTATATGCTTCGTGTGGTGCGAGAAGGGAGAAGGGAGGACAAGCAAATGAACTTTCGGAGTCACTCTAAAATTTTGGGCTTTCGTTGAGCAGTGACCTCTGCTTGCTTAGCGGACAAAATTTACTAATCTGGCAGGGTGGTAAGGCTTGCGATGTCATTATGCTGTAGTTTCTTAATCGGTGGGTTTTATAAAGTGTAACATGTGTCTGTTAAGAACATTTAGATTCCTACGTCTCAAACAAAACGTATGTGTCTCCGCATGTTATTTAACCAGTTACGTGTTTAAAAATATCTTTCAATAAATTAAAGTGAGTGGAAACGCACATGTGGTAAGCAGACACCAAAGTAACTCGAAACTTCTCATGTTACAGGTAAAAATGTGCTTAGGCACTTATATTGTAGCCGGATTCCACTCCCTCTCACCTGTATCAAAATTCACCCTTTCCATAGATTTCAGGAAGAAAGGACACTTAGTTGTTACTTCAAGATCATCAGCTCCACTGTCATCACACAAATTGTGTTCCTTTGTGTCACTGTCTTCCGATTAAGTGAAATCCATCTGCCTCTAAAATCTCCTTTGCACATCTTCATTTTTTTCTGAGTTTCTATCATTTTCGCCTTCGCGTAGAAAATCTTTTTATTTTCCTAGTTGCTCTCTCTAAAATTATCTTCTGCATTGTTCCGCTGAGAAATTCTAAGCGCTATTTGTATCTTGCGAGTTTCTGTCGGTCTGTACTTGCCGGTAATGAAGAAACATATTCAGACGCCACTGTCAATAAGCAGGTATCCGCATACTGAATACCTATATTCCTGAAGCATGACGGCTGACGGGACTGTATTCTATAGCAAATAAATATTTAAACTGATGCTTAATGTGTCGGTGTCCTTCGTTTTTAATTGATGTTTCACTTACTTGCAGTAGAAACTTGTATGTTACCTTCATGCAACACTGCCATTGCCAGAAAAACTGCTAACAATGTCTTAAGATTGAAGTAGGGAATCCCAGCGACTTGAAACACAGAATTTCATTTTTCTTTTAAAGCTATTGAGGTATATTCCTGAAGTTACCTTCATCATTTGCCTTGTCTTCCTAAACGTCATAGGCTACTCTTTGTAAAATGCGAACTTAACTTCGTTCATAGAATGTGACATACAAGAGTTGATGTCTGTTGCATGAGTGGGACACAGAGCTGCACCGTGCTATTTTCTCTACAAAACTGGAAACGCAGCAGATCAATGTAGCCGTTATGTTTGTCCAGTGTTAAAGGAATTGAATTTTCTACATCGGGTTTCACAAATCACAAAAAATGCTGTAACCGGCATGTTGTGGAAACCTGTCGCACAATTGTTGGTATGTGGGTTCATAACATAATACTTTACCTATATGCACGTCTTCACATCACTATGGAAATTAGTGTGCACTCACCGCAGTCTTCAAATGGGGTCTGATAGACAAAAACTTTCGTAAACCCTTTCGTCAGGTTCACGTGACTTATACACATAGATCTACTGTAATACCAGGGTTCACTCTAGTAGCTTATTCCTAGGTGGCACTATAATAACCGGAAGTAATTCCCTCAAGACTAGGAAACTCAACACAAAGCCGCAATATTGTATAACATTAAATCTGCAAAACACGCCTGTATTGGGATATTAAAAGTGGAGAGGATAGCGCCTTTTATCTCTGTCCAATTTTAATTTTACACCGATAATATGAAAACGATAAGTATAATATTAAAGCAAAAACTAAGCAACACCGCTATTTTGTAGGTTATAAGCGTATCGTGAAAATAAAGACAGGTATTGGTTTACTAAAAGATCATTCAGCCCTTAACAAAACAGATTCTTTTTGTATCAGCTGACCTTCACCGGGTCGATGTGGATTTCCTCGACTTCAAACAAGAAATTTTCGAATTTCCTACTCTTGAGTGAATTACTTCCAGGTCCTATAGTACCCACCATCTGCTCTTATTGCAGGAAATGTTAGGTAGAAGACTTGCAGAAATCTTGTATCGGGTTCAATTTATGACATCCTCTCCACCATGTTCCCCTACATCAGATAGAATATCCGACACAAGCAACGATCACTCACACAGCCCACTCTTACATGATACTCAACCAACCACGGGAATATCAGTAACCATCAGGCAACCCTGTACAAGAAGAACAGTAATGAGCAAGAAGTTCGGAACAACTGCTGCACAATGGGCAATCGGGCAACACACCATCCACAGCTGTGCTGCAACAGAATGCAATGGCAAAACCATAAAATGCTGAACTGCGTGAGATATTGTAATGCGTTCCATCTCCCGTGCATTAATCTGATCCATAACACATATATAAATAACCGACGAAATGTACTACAATGTTTATGACATATTTTATTTAGTAAATTACACTGGACAACAAAATTTTACTGACATAATACTTCTGAGGTAATATTAGCCATTTCTTATTAATTTCGAGGTGCTGAGCACAAATATGACAACGAAAGCCCTAAATTGGTTACGGTTTCTAAGATATCCGCAAACGTTTATTATATACTTACGAAATATGTACATCAGACATGCAACGATAAAAGTCCGCTTCTACTTGCGACTTCACTTTGCCTGTCGCTTGTGTAGCTGCTCAGGAGAATTTCTGACGAGCGTCCAACAGTAGTCAGCCAACATGGACGTGGAACACTTTTCCTGATATCGTTTCTCCATCGTTGCAGTTTCCTCATGAAAAGTTCACCGTGCTCATCACTAACCATGCCGCAGTTGTCGGGGAAGAAATCCAAGTGAGAATGAAGCATGTATATCTTTAAGGATATATTGCAACCACGTTTGTGGTACAATGACATGTCCTCAATCAATTCCTTGTAGTTTTCTGCCCTGATATTCCCGAGGAATTTAGTTGACACCAGACGAAAGGCGTCCCAAGCTTTTTTCTCGTCGCCCTGAAGTAGGTTGTTGAACATATCGTCTCTGAAGAGCTTGCGGATTTGAGGACCCACAAACCCCCCTCTTAATCTTCGCTTCGCTGAATCGAGGGATTTTTTCAGCCAGATACTTGAACGCCGATCCAGTCCTGTCCATGGCTTTTACGAAGTTTTTCATCACACCGAATTTGAAGTGTAGGGGCGGTAGCAGGATTTTGTGTTATTTTGCCAGTGCTGGGTGCTGCACATTCTTCTATCCGACCTTCAGAGATTTCCTCTGAGGCCAGTCTCTCTTCAGGTAGTGCAAAATCTTTGCTCGGCTGTCCCAGTCACATAAAAAAAAACAGCAATACTTCGTATATCTCATTTGGAGACCCATCAACAGAGACACTACCTTCAGGCCACCACAAATATGCCAGCCATACTTGCTGTATTCAAGCTTATTCAGCAGCTGTTTTAGGTTTTCATAGGTTTCTTTCGTGTAGACAGCGTGTCCGACCGTAAAGGATGGATGTTGTTTTCTATAATGCAGCAACACCGCCTTCAGACACAGTTTCGAAGAGTCTATAAATAGTCGCCACTCCTATGAGTCATGTTTGATTCCGAGGGCATTCATCAGGCCAGCTACATCGTAGCAGGACACAGGGTCGTATTCCTTCCTGATGAAGGTACCAACCAGCTGCTGATGACGACTGCGAAACGAAGAAATTCGGACTTTTTCTCGAGAAGATTCCATTGTTTAAGTCTTTATCCCAGTAAGTCTGCTTTACTCTTGGACAGCTCCAAATCGCGAACAAGATCGTTCAATTCGTCCTGTGTGAGAATGTGTGGCTGTGGCGCAGAAGACCTACCGTGAGAGACGTGTGGTTCAGTAGACGTCGGCGGCTCAGGAGAACCCGAGGTCGACTTGCCTTCGTCCTCATCGTCTGAATCGATGGTAAATTCTTTCGAAGGTTCGGGAACGGAAATTCGTTCGCCGTGTAGAACTGGACGGAGAGCAGATGGTATATTCGGATAAACTATTGTCCACTTCTTTTTCTTCGTGATGCCTCCAGAAACAGGTGGCACCATAGAGAAGTAGCAGTCAGTGATTACTTGTCTCCCTCCAAACCATAAGGACAGCAAACGGCATCGCATATCGTTTGCCATTCAGCCCCTGCGAAAGATTTGTTAGACATTCACGGCAGTATATGTGCGGGGTCCAGGATTTATATTGGTCGCCGATCTTGCATCCAAAATACAATTGATACGCCTTTTTCACTATTGTGATGATGGTCTTTCTTTGCCTTGCAAACGTCACTTCACCGCAATTGTAACAAAAATTATCTGCATTATTAATAGGGTTACGATGCATCACTAATGCTGGATTGGCACTTCTGGGATCACTTTGCGGTATTTATGAAGCAGGAGTAAAACAGGTGTGGTGCGCATGATGAGCTGATTCAATAGGATGCAATATTTTGAAATCTTTCAACGTATTTCATTTTTAGTAGATATATTTACTTAACGCAAGCTTCACGACGGACACAAGCGACAGGCAAAGCGAAGTCGCAAGTAGAAGCGGAGTTTTATCGTTAAATGTCTGATGTACATATTTCGTAAATATATAATAAACGTTTGCGGATTTGTTACAAACCGTAGCCAATTTAGGGCTTTCATTGTCATAATCGTGCTCAGCGCCACGAAATTAATAAGAAATGGCTACTATTACCTCAGAAGCATAAAGTCAGTAAAAATTTGTTGTCCAATATTATCGCTAACATGTTTCGGCCGGTGTTGCTGCCATCTTGAGAGTGATGTAATTATTACAAGAATACAAAAGTACAAATGTGTTAGCTGTGTCGCCTTCACTCCCTAACAATCAACAATTAGCGTAATTTCAGTAAAAATTACGTAGATAATATAAATATAGATTAAAAGGTGGTAATGATTAAAATCTTGGGAACTGAAATTGTTTACCACGTAGTCTGTGCGGAGTGACGTATGATGCAGTGATGTGAAGAGTTCTCATGCAGCGTGTAGATGAAGTGTGCACGGTGTGGTATACTGCTTGGAACTGACGTATGGTGTGGGAAATAGGATGGTTTGGGTGGGGTTGGTGGAGGGGGGATATGCACCTGCGAGATGGAATTGTGTATTGTGGATTCGTTCGAATAATGATTTTTTTAGCTGGTTTTGTTCTTTTATAATCACATTATGTCTGTGAAAGAAATGGGTGTAATAATGTTCTAGTGTGTTCATACCTTTACTCACTACCTATGAAACTCAAAGCACAAAATGGCTTAAACTCACATTATCACCCACGAAAGATTCGTCACCTACAACCACCACCCCCAAAATGTGGGTCACGTTTACTTATTATAACCCCATTATACGAAAACTAATCCATCTCTTTCGCAATACCAACCTCCAAATCGCATTCCGTACCAACAACATAATCCATAATATTTTACATAACTGACCTCATAACACCAATTTACACGGACAAAATGGCATTTACCAACTAAAATGCCACACATGCAGTTTCTCATACATAGGACAGATAGGCCGTAGATTAGAATTAACATTCAAAGAGCATATCCGGTACACCACATCAAATAACCCACAAACGGCATACACCCTCTATATCCTACACAACGCACACGAATATAGACCTATGGAAACCATTATGACCTTGCTACACTCCGCAAAAAAAAAAGTAAACGTAAGAACACACTGGAAAATTATTACATTCATTACTTTCACAAAAACAATATGATTATAAAGGAACACAACAAGAAAGAAAAAATCCATTATTCGAATTAATCCGCAATACACAGATCCACCAAACAGAAGTGTAACTCCCCCGACCATCCTACTTCCCACGACATACCTCACCTTCAACCAGTATACCACACCGTCTACATATCATCTACACCCTGGTAAGTACCTCATCAACTACCGTTTCACCTTTCACAACATTTTATTAACCTATGATGTATTAACACACCCTTATACACACATCACTCTATTAGAGGATTAAAACTCACCACATCACTGTATCCAACATCACACTGCACAGACTAAACAATATTAGCTTCCAAGATTTTAATCATTACACATTTTAACCAATATTTATATTACTTATTTAATTTAAATGAAATAATAATAATTAATTGTTATGGAGTTACGGCGACACAGCTTACCACATTTGTACCTCTGTGTTCATGTAATAATATCATAATTTTGAAGATGACCTCAATAGCGGCCGAAATATGTTGGTGAGAATATAGTAAATAAGATACGTCATAAATATTGAAATGCATTTGTTGGTTATTTATACATTACGGATCAGTGAGATATGTTCTAAACAACTTCATACAACACGGGAACATGACAAAATTCCAGTCCCTTATCAGGCCTACATGACTGTTCACTCGTACAGCAAAATAACGATACGTTCATGAACTTCTCACGGAAGACAGAATTAAATGAATACGTGATGTTTCAATCAGCTTAATTAAAAGATACATTAAAGGTAAGTAAGCGGCATGCGAAGTGTTTATGTTTTTGTGAACAACTTACCGTTTTCATATTTAAAAACCCACGCAACACAAGTTCAAGTCATTATTTTCGCATTTGCTGTTTACCAGAGCATATATGTTTACATGAATTTAAAACTGCAATGCAAAAGACTGAAACTTGGAACCTAATTACAGGAGAATCGTAAAGTGCACAGTTCACTTTTCAGAACGGTTCTTGTTTATGTATTTGCTTTTAGTTTATTTAACATCCCTCTCAGTAACTCAGACTATACAGCGGCAAGGAAACTTCTGGCAAACATTGTACAGAGGAGTATACATTAACCAGGATGAAGAGATCTTTGTTCCAGTGTGAGTGAGCAAGCGCAGTATGGCACACGAAGTTTAGTCGGGAGTAGATGAAGAGGACGTTAATCACATATCACTGGATTGCGTCGAAACTAGAAATTGGAGAATGAAATTCTTAAATTAAAAGTTATTACATATGAATAAAGAGTTAGCTTCTAGGAAAATATTAATATGTATCAATAAAAATCGAAGTTTAACGCAAGTCGAGTATAAATGGGTTAATGAAACAAAAGGGAATAAATACAGTATATACTACCGTAAGTATCAAATAGCGATGGGCTCCCACCGTGACAGTCCAATGTAAATCGCAAGTTAGCCTCAAGAATTGTAAGAATTGAACTCAAATTACCATCATCATCATCATCATCATCATCACCATCATGAGGTAGCTATCATGGAGATGGGTCACTTGTTGACCCTTTCCGTTCTCACACATTCGGAAGTTTATTCAGTGGTCTTCCCTGATTCATTAACAATAATAATTATTATTATCATTAATCGAGGACCACCGAGCAATTTAACTCAAGAGGTTAAGGCTTCTGAATTTTGTTCGTGAAGTCCTTGGATCAAATCTCGTCCGAAGCATCACTATATTGAGTTTTGTCGCTATCTCCCCCAGTCCTTCCATGCAGATTTCGGTACATACATCAATTCCGATATGACTGCTTCCTTCTGCTCACTTTCTAATTCATTAGTCACTCACCATTCTACGGCACACCTTCATACATTTCTAGCTACTGACAGGACAGTTAAGTAACAATAAATAACCGAATAAACGAAAAATTTTCCCGTCCCACATCTGCATACAGTTCAGAGTTTGGACTACCTACTACTTCTACTTGGCAAAAAAAGAAAAAATGTGTGGGCATTAATGTCGAACATCGGGGCTCTGATGGTAATGGACGCGCAAGGTTACCTTTGTCTAGAGAGTGGGTGCTGAGATTTCTCATTGCAGTGAAATTTCTTCAGTGAAAGGGCATGTTTGTCCTGCAGCTTAAAGATCAGGGCGCAACAGTGACCTTGAAAGCCTACTACCAAAGCAAGACCTAAAGTGAACACTTCGAGGAGATGGATGGACAGGAAAGACAGAACATGTGTGATGGTTGGATATAATTCTATATAATGAAATTCATGCCTGGATTGATATTTCACTGGCTTCTACAAACATCAATTGGCAGATATCCTACATGAGTATTTGAGGAGTTACCCTGCATCCCTGAAGAAATTACCTACATTGAAACCAATAAAGGGATCGAGGTACTCTGTACAAATAAAGAGAAGTAGTCACTGACTTGTCATTGAAATCCCCTGAAGAACAAGAACATGCAATACCTGGGCCACGTATATCTTTGAGGAACAGTACAAGTTAAGCGCCATCTATATATTACCTACCAATGTCATTTTGTCATGAGGGAGGCATTTTCTTTGAAGAATAGGGGCACAAATTTTTTACAGGGGCACAATGATTTGTCATAGGTGTGAGTGCTGTAATGTGATGCTGTGATATGCTGTTACACTGTTGCAGAGAAGATTTTGGTGCTAACTGAAAAGAAAAACTATGCAGTTCACTTCAGTCTCATTTCAAAGAATAGAACAACCCCAACACCATTTTCTGACAGACACAAACATTTAAACTGACAGCTATCATGTTACTCACCATTAGCAGTGAAAATACTTCTATGCCCAACCAACCGTGCTTACCTTTGAAAATAAATGACCTGATGGAGACAAGTCACAAGAGGTTAGGCACTGAGCACTGGGATATTCCATAATGTATGTTATTTTTTATTTAATGTGAATTCTTTGTTTGTCACTGCAAGTGCAAATAAATATTTTATTAAAAATTACTTGGTTTCTTTTGGGTTGGACCTACAACAGAATTTGCTTAATGTAGTTTCTCTATAATGGCATCCACCACACTAATCTGAAGTCACCTGTACATTCAAATTTACATTACTGTTGAACTCATTATCTATTTGTGTAACCCATATATAACAATTTTTATGCTGATGTGCAATGGAAATAAAATATGTGACCTATTCTGAATAAACAGTCCTGTCACATGAAGTGGTAGTTTTTTTTTCGCAACTATGGAAGCATTGTCATCATATTTAATGGCAGGGCAAGGAGGACTCTTTGCATCAACTCTAAAATATTATAAGAACAAATACGGTAAAAAAGTTTCCTGTCTGACAACCAAGCTGTAATTATTGTACATACAGAAACAGTATGAACACCAGAACACTCAAGAAATTTTAATTTACAAGTAAGATGTGAAATTTGTTTTATCTTTGCCATGCACTTATTTGAATAAATTCTCACCAAAATCACCAATTTAATTGGACTAGTTGCACCCAAAATGTGTAGCATTTAAATTAACTTACATCAGAACTGGTGTGTACTTTGGTTTTATATGACAATTTCTATGCGACAATTGAAATGATAATCTCAGCTTTTAGAGGGACCCCAGTCATCATGCAAGAACAAATATGCACACCAAGGAAAAGTAAGAATGCCCGCAACATAAGATTTTGATCTTCAAATAACGTAGCTTGAAACTCACAACGTTCAGTATTCGTGATCACAGAAATTTCCCTGATTTGTTGTCTCTAGACCGGGGACACTGAATGATTTAAAATAAGAGGAAAAACCTCAGTACCTGGCCTATACTATTCTACTCATGCCGATGATATCCAATTTATGTTGCCAGAATACAGAAATGCTGCAATCAAACGGCCATAGCTCATGCAGTATGCCAAAGTGATCTGCAATGCAAAAAGCTGCATAGTGCCACCATCTGCTTACAGCTTCACATTCACTACAAAAGACACTGGCCAATATCAAATTTCTGCAAGTATGGGAAAAAACACTGCAGAAATGTTTTGAAAATTATATGTTTAACACACAACCATGAACAGATCAGTACATTGCAGGTGAAGTCAGCAAGTGATCTAGAGGTATCCAAAATACGCTTAACTTCTATTTGGAACCACCAGTCCTGTGTGTGTTTCACGAAGACTTACGTGTTGCCTGAAGCTTTTGCAATGTTTAAATCATAATATTAATTAAGGTCTGGAAATATTCTATTTCCTAGGTTGAAAATATAAATCTAGACAGGTACAATTTCTATACTGGTTGTTCATTTATATCCAACTTGTAACAAAGATTTTAGGAAATCAGATTGCAAGCACTGAATGTTAAGATGAGTAGAGGATAATATGTTAATTATGGCTGAATTTGTGGTGGGGATACTGTAGGATTTTTGCAATGACAATCACAGTGGCGTGCTGCTGGGGTTGGTTGCAGCTGGTCCATGCGGCAGCGGAGCTGCTGTATGAAGGTGGATGCCTCGACCTTCATGGCGACTGGTATGAGGAGCTCGCCGGGGACCTGCAGGGGCTCGCCAAAGACGAGTTCTGACACGGATGACTCCAAGTCCTCTTTATAGGTGGTGCGTATGTCGAGGAGGACTAGTGGCAGGGCCTCGGTCCATTGCTCCTCTGCATGGCACATGATGGCAGCCTTCAGTGTGCGGTGCAGCCATTCCACGAGGCCATTGGCTGCGGGGTGGTGGGGGGGTCGTCCTGCTGAGGTGGATGTCACACATCTTTGCCTGGATGTGGAAGAGCTGCGACTCGGACTGGCGTCCTTGTTCTGTCGTGATTATCTGTGGACACACAAAACGTGCTATCCAGCCAGAGAGCTGGGCATGTGACGCTGTCTCTGCTGTGATGTCAGGGATGGGGAAGGCTTCCGGCCAGCGCGTGAAACGGTCTACAGCCGTGAGGCAGTATTGAAATCCTGCCGAGGAAGGTAGAGTTCCAACTATGTCAATATGGACGTGTAGAAAGCGGGCAGGAGGGAGGGTAAAGTTGCCAACTGGAGTAATGGTGTGGCGGGAAACGTTGGAGCGCTGGCAGGGTTGGCAAGCTCGGGCCCAAGTGCGGCAGTCCTTCTGAATGGCTGGCCACACGAAGCGTTGAGAGACGAGCTTAGCCATTGCATTAATCCCTGGTTGGCTGACGGAATGCAGGAAGTTCAAAATCTGACGGCGGAGAGGAGATGTGACGTATGGGCGAGGTTTACCAGAAGGGGTGTCGCAGAACAGCTCGACTGAGGTGCCGGAGATGAGGATTCTTTCGAGCTGTAGTGCTATAGTACTCACCAGCAGCGTCCGTAGATCATCGGCATTCTCCTGGGCTGCGGCAAGCGCTTCGTGTATCACTGGAACGGTGATTACCTCAACCCGGGAAAGTGCGTCGGCGACGATGTTGTCTTGGCCGGAAATGTGGCGGATGTCTGTGGTGAACTGAGAGACGAAATCCAGATGGTTAACCTGGCGTGGTGAGAACTTGTACTTCTCCTGGTGGAAGGCGAAGGTGAGCGGTTTGTTGTCCGTTAGGTTGGTGAAATGCCGGGCCTCCAGCATGTGACGGAAGTACCTCACGGCTTCATAGATCGCCAGGAGCTCCCTGTCGTAAGCACTGTACTCTTGCTGTACCGGGCTCAGCTTCCTGGAGAAGAAGGCGAGGGGCTTTCAGACGTTTTGCACCCGCTGTTGAAGGACGGCACCGAAGGCGGTAGACGAGGCGTCCGTGACCAAGGCGAGTGGAGCGGTTGGATGTGGATGAGCCAGGAGAGCAGTTCAAGAGAGACTTTCTTTGCACTCGTTGAAGGCTGCGACGAGTGCGTCGTTCCAGGTAATAGGATGGGAGCCCTTTACTTTAGGGCCGGAAAAGACGTCGTGAAGAGGGGCTTGGATGGTGGCTACGTATGGAAAGAATCCCCGATAGAAATTTAGCATTCCCAAGAAACGTCGGAGTTGACTGACGGTCTTGGGAGGGGGACAGGTTTGGAGATCAGCGACACGTTCCGGGAGGGGCTGGAAACTCATGAATGAAATTTTGTAGGCCAGAAATTAAATCTTAGGGACACGGAAAACATACTTGGAAGGGCTCAACAGTATCCCGTAACTTTGTAGTTGAGTGAAGAGGATGCGGATGTGTTGGTCGCGTTCTTGAAGGGAAAGGCTAAACACAAGGATGTCGTCTAAAATGCAAAACAGAAATCCAAGTCTTTGAGGATCTCATCCATGAAACGTTGAAAGTTTTGGGCGGCGTTACGTAGGCCAAAGGACATAAAGGGAAATTCAAAAAGGCCGAAAGTTGTGGTGATTGCTTATCTTTTGGATGTCTTCAGGGTGGACAGGGATTTGATGGTAAGCTCTTACAAGGTCAATCTTTGAAAAGGTGGTGCAGCCGGAAAGGCGGTGGGAGTAGTCCTATGTGTGGCACTGGGAACCTGTCAGGGATAGTGCGAGCGTTAAGGGCTCTGTAGTCTCCACAGGGCCTCCAACCGCTGTCATTCAGCACGAGATGGAGGGCAGACGACCATGGGCCCTCGGCGCGTCTGGCATTGCCGTCCCGCAGCATGGCATCGAAATCGGCATTGGTGAAAGCCAAGCGGTCTGGTGCCAGGCGGGGTGGGCGGAATGCTACAGGTGGGCCGTGTGTTGTGCGGGTGTGATGTGTTGTGTTGTGCAGGACTTCGCGGTGGCTCCCTCACGGCTTCGTTAGCCCCGGGAATTCCTCCAGGAGACTGTCTGGTGGCGTGCCTCTTGCGATTACTTTTACACTGGGGACTGAAGGTGGTACGATGAGGCCTGGCGTGGACAGTAAAGTGACCCCGTCAAACAGGCGGTTATTTCTGTAGTCGACGAGGAGTCCATAGTGGGAGAGCAGGTCCACCCCGATGTTAGGTAGGTCCACGTCCGCTATCACGATATGACATGTGAAGTCGCGGCGCAGTCCCAGGTTCAGGATCCTTGAAGCCCATCCATAGGTGGAGATGGTGGTCCCATTGGCAGTGTATATGGTGTAGTCCGTGCGTTCCCTGCGACCAGGCAGGATCCTATGTGGGAAGATGCACAGGTCGGACCCAGTGTTCACTAGGTATCGCTGTTTCCAATTGCGGTCTATAACGAAGAGGCGGCCGGAGCTGGTGGTGCACTCTTTAGTCGCCATTAACGTCCGTCAGTGGAGTTTTCATACTGGCTGGAGTCTCTTCGCTGTCGGGAGTCTTTCTGTTGGCAAGTGTCTCTCTGCTGGCGGAAGTCCCTCTGCTGGTGGGAGCACGGTGGGGAGCATTTTCGGGCTTCGTCCCCGAACTGCCAGTGGTACCAGCAGATGTCGTGGAGTTACAGAGCGTTGTCGGGGTGCTGCTGCGGTTATCTCTGGAGTGCGGGCGGTGGCGGTTTCTGGAACGCGAGCGGTTGTGCGTTTGTGATGCCCGCAGTGATGCGATCTGGCGCGAGAACTCCTCGAACTGCTCTAGCAGCCCGTTTGTGTTGTTGGGCGTCGAAGGGGAGGTGCTCGCTCTGGTGGGCAGGGATGTAACCTCGCAAATTCTAGTGTCTTTGCCTCGCTACTGTTGCCCCTTGGTACGTAATTAACAGACAGATACACGAGGATCTGGGCGTTCCGCTATTTGCCTACCACATCAGAGCCCTCACTGAGAGCTTTGACTCAAATTTAGCTGATGTGGGGAACCCCCTAGTACTGCAACTCGGCAGATACTTAAGCTGAACGAGGGTTGACCCCGTCGCCTGACGCGAAAACTAAGGGCGGCAAGGGACAGCAGGCCAGTCAAGGCCATCGTCTGCGATGGCCAGTCGATTAAACGAATCGCGTATGACGCTGAAGAGCCGAGCGCCATTCGGTTACCCTGACTGAGGTTTTCCACGATTTTCCTCGGTTTTAAGGCAAGTGCCAGTGTATTCGATGCAAAGTATGGGCACGGCCCGCACTCCCCTCCTCCGGGCGCGGCGGCTTCACCTAAGCGCCTGACAAACGTCGCATGACTCCAATATGCGACAGAGCCAATCTGGGCTCGGAATACAGACAGCCAACCAACCAAAGTTGATACCTCTCATACTTAGTTCAGGGCAACGTAGGCCCTAGTCTTTGGCATAATCAGTCAAGGCCGCCAGCCTGACTTCAAAATCGTTAGCACAAGCATGTTCCTCTGTTAGAGTTTAGGTGTCTGTTACTGAACTTAGCAATGCGCTCAAAAGCAGGAATAGCTAACAGACAGGGGGACGTCGACTTGCGCATAGCGCAAGTCTCCGCCCCCGGTTAACATTCTTGGCTTGGCCTGGCCTGGCCTGGCCTGGTTTGTCTTGGCTTGGCTTGGCGTGTTGGGAACTGCGTTTGGTTTGGATCTGGGAGTGGAGACTGGAGTTGCAGTGAGAGAGAGATAGGAGAGAGAGAGCATTGCTGTGTTGTCTGGCAGAGAACTAGGACAGAGGAAGGAGAGCTGCAATGTGGGTGTCGCCACATTGGCACTCCTGTTTCATCAGTTCTTCAAATCAAATTTTGGGATAGTATCTCACCTTAAGCTGTGACTGTATCCTTGCACACTCTTTATGATTTGGTATTTAACAACCACCCATCATTCAACACTTCAGAATCTCACCTACTGACAGGGACTTGAAATAAATAATAAATAGCTTAAACAATCTTTGCTCCAATCAATATTTGGCAAATTACCCTCAAGTTGTCAGAAGAAACACATGTAAATTATTACTTATTGACATCCAACATTAACTTGGTGAAAACTCCATACTAGCTCTTACATGTTGACAGACATGGCAAAGCTAACAGGTGCAATATTTCAAATTTTCATTTGAAAGTCACCATAAGGGTGAGGTAATTCATACTGGGCATGGGGTGGGTTTGTGTGTGTGTGTGTGTGTGTGTGTGTGTGTATATATATATATATATATATATATATATAAAGGAGGAGAAGGACTGGCAATCAAATAAATGTTAATACTGAACGTAAGAAAAGGCACAAAAATGCATAGGAAGAACACATGTTTTGTAACAAAATTGTATTTTATGACGTCAGTAATGTTTCGTTTATCTTATGTAATTAGACGTAATCACAGAAGCGAGCTCCTGGTGATGGCTGACTTCTCTAACCACCAAACTTCAGAGGCCTGCATCTTCTTATACCTTTATCTCTTTCTTCAATGAAAAAATCAGAACAATGGAATGAAAACTGGATTCAGAAAGAGCAGGTAATGCATAAGGTATGTTGGTGACAAAAACAACATTATTAATAGGCACAGTATTAGGACAGAAACACTTAACTATTAGCTTAATTATGATACAACAGTCCATGTGACTGTGGGGTTTGCAGGAAACAAGACAGACTGAGAAAACTGGAAGGAAATTGGGAATGTACATATAAAGTGAGAAAGACAGACAATTAAATTAATAGTATTAATGGAAAAGGGGAAGGGCACACTTGCAAACAGGACAAGTGCATTTATCTTAGCTATGTTTTATAATAAGATGATACTGTATAACATCAATGTTCTTAAATTACCTTGTGTTATAAGACATGCATTCACAACAGCAGGTTCCTGGGAACAAGCAGCTTATGCCACTTCCAACTTACTGAGGCCTGCATTATCTAATAGTATGTCTCTCTCCAAAAGCAAAATATTCGTTCACTCCATAGTCTGTCTTATGAGAGGTCCATAGCCTCTTCCAAAAAGAGACGTCCAAGAGTTCAATCCAGTGTTTTCCATTCCAATTTCAGTATCCTAGTTGCCTTCACAAAATCATCTTTTCCTCATTTTCCCATCACATCTATCCTTCCTTCTAGCTTTCTTTCATAACGTGTTTTAGGTGGCAGTTCCTACATACAATACAACCAATGCAGTTACTTCCTTCATTTTACTGTATGTATGATGTTTCTTTCCCCCTTTACCGCATGTCTTCATTTCTCATACAATTGGGCCAACTGACTTCTCCATCCTTCCCCAGCACCACATTTCACACTTTCCAGGATTTATGATTTACTTGGATAGGTGTACAGTCGAACACAACTGTGTCACATAGGTGTATTTAATGACTATATTAAGCAACTAAATGTTTCGGCCTTTTCTGTCCATCTTCAGGTTGTCTTGAGAGAACAAACTTAAAATCCTACTATATGTATTGTGCACGCACATGGTGTAGAGATCTCTACATTATGGGGTTTATCATGTACAAATTTAAAGTTAAGTTAATATTAGTTTGGGTGAGAGCTCACCGGCTCAGTGGGTCGGAATTGTGTGGAGTGCGGTCCTTCTTCTTAATAAGGTGTGCTGTGTGGGGCTTGGTAGCATGGTCTCTTGCCTGCAGGGCAGAAAATGTGTGCGTGAGTATGGTGAGCATGTTTGGCGTAATTAGAAGTGTTTCTATTGGACTTAAATGCATTCCTATGTTCTTTAAACCTCTGTGTGAAACTTCGACCCATCTGACCAACATACACCTTGTTGCATTCCGGACATGTTAGCTTGTATGCGCCGGATCTACTGTATTTGTCTGGAGGTTGAGGTTTTTGCATTAGCAGGTTTTGGAGGGTGTTGTTAGTGCGTAGGGTTATCCTTATGTCTGCTTTCTTGAAGATATTATTAATGTATGTGGTCTCTCTTCCAGTGTAAGTGAAGGGGCCCCATTTATGTGTGGTGTTACCTTGTTTCTGGCTGGGGGTGGTAGTGGAGGGACGCCTCGGGTTGGGGGGTGCGTATGCATGTGTCGAGAACCCATTGTTCCTCATGATATTGTGTATGGTGTCCAGTTCTTCTATGTATTCATTATGTTGTAGGTGGTAGGTGTTCAGTCTGTTGTGTAAGTACCTTATGGTAGCGTGCTTGTGTAGGGGTGGGTTGGGGGGTGCGTATGCATGTGTCGAGAACCCATTGTTCCTCATGATATTGTGTACGGTGTCCAATTCTTCTGTGTATTCATTATGTTGTAGGTGGTAGGTGTTCAGTCTGTTGCGTAAGTACCTTATGGCAGCGTGCTTGTGTTGGGGTGGGTGGTTCGAGGTATATGGAATGATGCTGTCAGTGAAAGTAGGTTTTCTATATATGGAGGTTGTCCATTTGGTAGGTGTCTTGTGGATAGTGATGTCTAGGAAGTTTATTTGGTTGTTAGATTCCGGTTCTGCTGTGAACTTCATGTTAGGGTGGAGCGTGTTAAAGTCGTCCTGTATGTTTTTGATGTCTGTGTGGTGGGAGTCGTAAATTACCAAAATGTCATCCACATACTGGAAGTACGCTGTGATGTTGTGTTTGTTGGAAATTTGTGCAAGGTGTGTGTTTTCTAAGTTTTGCAGGATTTACTTTCTGAAGACTCCAAGTTACGGGGTGGAAGCTATGCTCCAATTGTAGCATTTCACTAGTTTCTTCCTGAAATTTAAGTCCCAGTTGCATAAGAAAAGAGTCTCCTTGTTGAATGCTCCTTTTGCTATGCAAATCCTGGTTTTAATTCCACATATGCAACCTCTATAATGTGTTAACCTGCTACCAAAGTAGTTAGAACATTTCATACTCTCCAGTTGTTTTTGATATATCGTAATCTGTACTGAGAATGGTTGCCTTGAAATTCTCATTACTTTAGTTTTTCCCACGTTCATTTCCATTTCATAGCATCCACCTCCAACTTCAGTTAGTCTAACAATCATGCCCTTCGCCATTACCACTAGGTCATCTGCGTATTACACAGTGCAAATTTCTTACCCTCCTATTTTAAAGTCTCCAAACCCTTCAAGAGCTTCCTTGGTAAGGTATTCCTAGAAAAGTGGAATAAGATACGTGACAAACAACATCCTTGTCTAAACCCTCTTCCAGTTTCCACACTTTTTGTCTCCCCTGGTCCATTTTTAGTGTAACACTCTGATACATGTACAATTTGGTGATCATTCTCCTTCCATGCTGATCAATACCAGTTCCGTTGAGGATCTGCATTAATTTAGTCCAGTTTACATAGTAATATGTTTTTTGTTTGTCTATGAATTCATCCTCCATGTCCACAGTTCATTCTGATATTATTCTCATTATCACAACTGCATCTCTATTTCCTTTTCCTCTTCTAAATCTAGACTAATCTTTTCCAAGTACATCCTTGCTACCATCTTTTTTATATGTATAATAAGGCTGATTGTGCAATGGGTGTGACTTTTGTAACTTTTGACATCTTCTTTAAGGTAATCACTGTAACTTCAATGAAATCTTTGGGCCACTATCTAGTTTCACATATGTTGTTGATCAGTTGTATCATTAGCCTCAGAACATCTTCTCCCAACAATGAGTACATTCCCAGGCACATTATCGTCTTCTGTAGCCTTTTATATTCCTCATTTCCTAGACACCTTTTTACACTTCACCATGCAAATATAATGTCCTCTCTCATTTCCATCATCTTCTCTTCAGGTTTGACTTTTAGGTTTTTGGGTTGATAAGCTCAATCATAGAGCTCTGTACTATAATTCTCCCAAATTTTCAGTACCTGTTTCTGATCTACTATTCTATTCCAGTGACAGCCTTCTATGCCAGTGTTTTGAATCCCCTGATTTTCTTTCCCACTTAGTTTCTTTGTCTACATGTACCTGACATTATAACATCCTGACCTCTGAAATTCTGTGACCTTGTCACATGTTTTCTCAGAATATTCTTCACCTTGTGTGTGGCTCTTGCCAATTCATTCTTCAGTCTTGTGTAGTTCTTCGGTACTTCTTCATTTGTGACACTCTTCCACTTCCTTTAATCATCCAGTTTACTGATCACTTCCTGTGTAATCCATGGCTTTCTTGCTTTCCTCATAATTATCCAAACAAAATCACTCACAGTATCTAACACACATTTCTTGATACTGTTCCACTGCATTTCCACATTCCCACTTCACATTTCATTGTAATGAGTTCTTTTTCTTGAGTCTTGCATTTTGTGTCATTCAGCATACAACTCCTCTAGAACACATCTTGGTTTTCCTTTTTGAAACTTCATGATTTTCTTCAATCCAGCGTAGATCTTCAAAACCAGTTAGTTAAAGCCAGAGCCTATATCTGCTCCAGGCAGTGTCTGCACATACTTCATATTGTTTCTGAATCACTGTTCTACAAGTGTGTAGTCCTACTGATGTCGATATCACTCTCCTGGTGCTTTCCAGGTGTACAGTCTTCTCTTAGGCTTTTTAAACCATGTGTTGGTGGTAACAAGTCCGTGTATTTCATAAAAATCGGTGAGCATTCAACCTCCAATTTCTTCCTTCCCATTCCATATGGTCCAACAGCATTGTGCCATGATTTATCTCCAACCACAGCGTTCCAGTCCCCCTTATTATGATGTTTATCTCATTATGTCAGCCTCTTCAAGAATTTCTTCAATTTTTGCATAAAATTCTTCCATTCTGTCACCTATATACTTCAATGCTGGCATGTACACTTGTACTATCAAAATACTCACCAGTTCCGCCTTTAACTTCCGAACAATGATACTGTGACTACACACATTCTTCCTAACAACACTGTTCACTATGCTTTTATACACCACCATTGCTACTAAAAGGTAACGTGATCCTGTTACAGGCCCGGTGTGGTCCAGAGAGTGGGAAGAGGTATAGCTCTACTCTTCCATAACCACAGCACTAGAAGGGGGTGAGTGGTCAGCAGCATGCCCCGGCCGCAATTTTACCCCCGGGATAAACCCAGTACCCATTGCATAGGAGTCTGGGTGGGCTCCAGGGTCGGTCTGGATGGGCTGAAAATCTCGTCTCCAGCGGGATACGATCCCGGACCGTCCAGTCCATAGTCAGTCGCTATACCGACTGAGCTACCTGGCCCACACCATTGCTACTACACCTACAAAATAGACTGAGTAACCATCTGCATACAAACAATAAATTGGTCACAGAGCAGTATGATTTTAGAAGAGGAATATCTACTAAAAATATTGCCTTCCATTGTCATTTATTTTGTATACTTATTCTTTCAACAGTGGGAAGATATTCACTTTACACAAGTAAATCATTAGAATTGTGGCTGGTGCAGAATGCAGAACTTCATGTAAAAGTCTGTTTAAAAAATCTGAGATTTTACCTGTCTCATGACAATATACATTTTCATTCAAAAAATCAACCAACAAATGCACTCAATAAAATGCAGTACCATACAAAATGCAATATATGTAACAGTAACAGTCACTGGAGTTGACACTCATCATGAACTTATGATTTGCATTTTATTGTATTTTACTGAGTGCATTTTCTGGTTGATATACTGAATATATGAAAATGCACAATATGAGTAACATAAAATATATTTCCTTGAATGAACTTTATTGTCAAGAGTCAAGAAAATTTTCCAACAAATTTATCTACACACATTATTAATACAATGAATAAGCACAATTTTCATAGAACAAATGCCAACCTACTTTGTTTCCCAAAAAGCAAACTTTATGCCAGCATCAGAATTTTCAGCAGTTTGCCATGTAGTCTGATCATCCTTAGTAATGAAAAGACAAAATTTGAAATGGCATGAAGCCAATATTTAAATTCGCACACTTTTCATTCCGTAATGAATTTCTGTTATTTGTAACAATGTTCCATAATACTGTTTTATAAAATGTTTACAACATTTTACATTGTAAAAAACTCTGTGTATCCCCCATGGAACAGCAATTTGTCATAACCCACACACATTTCATCAAACTGTTATTTCCACATTATTAGACAGCTGGGTTACCAACACACTTCCTGTCAAAATTTTGCACCTACAAAAAATTTATTTTCTTTATATTTTTGTAAAAATATAACATACTTACATACAGATGCATTAAGGATCTGTCAAGTTTTTTCTGTCTCCTGTAAAACTGTGAATTCTTGGGTTAGTACATATTGCTGTTTGATGAGCAATATTTTGTGTCTTTATGACTTGTCCAATATCCTACTGTCTTTGTGCTAAACTTAAAGGACCATTGACTGTAGTACATAGGTATGTATGTATGTATGTATGTATGTATGTATGTATGTATTTCTTTCAGTCCTTTCACCTCCAGAATAAATACACCATACAATTGTCATTTCTTATTTCACCTCCTCCTTTCCACTGCATTTCAATGACACATAGAATAGACACTGCCTTCTTCTACAGCTTCATTTTCAAATCCTCCAGTCTGCCTTCTTGATTGGTGATCCTTACATTCAGTGCTCTATTCTCATAGCTATAATCTTTCTTCTGCTTCTGCTTGCAGTTCTTCTTGCTGTAAATCACACTTTGTGGTATTTCCTCCAGAAACCTCCCCCCCATAGAAAAGGAAATTCTGGAATAAAAAAAATTGATCCATTTCAAACATGTGATAAATAGGGTATGGTGAACATTCTTACCAACATTATCCAAACTGAACAGCGGACCTACACCTCTGTAATCCACAGACACCGCCACCTAAAAAAGAGGAGACAGAATATAGAAGAGCATCTGGATTGGCAACCATCCACGCCATGATTCCACCTAACTATACAAACATGGGCCACTGCCAAAAACCACCTCAGCTAAAACTGCACACCAAGTGGAAATGCTGCTCTGTTATTACATTGCTTAGCCTATAGAAACAAGTTTTGATGTAAATAACACACAAAAATATTAACTGACACTGAGTGACACTATGGTATTATTGCTAGAGTTTTATGAATTATAACATTACGGCATGCTAGTTTTTAGGTATATTGACACCAATTTTACTAATGATACTAATTGTAACATAAGCTTAGCATAAGAATAGTAACATACTTTGACGTATGTGCATAACAACTAATGATAATTCACTTCTAACAGCCCTAGGTCACGGTACCAACTATTGAAACAACAAGATCTCGTTCCCCCCACCCAACCCCCAATACCTTCAAAGAACACCCCACACATCTTATATAGCTGCTCTATAGGTTAAATCACAACCTGAAGATGGCCCACAAATAGGGCCAAAACATGTAGTTTTATTCCTACTGTACTACTAGGTGAAATATAGTTGTGTTCAACTGTATGTGTAATACACGAAATTCTTTTTTTTTTTATGTTTTGTTGACCGTGCATCTCAGCATATTTATCTTAGTAATTAACCAACATGATGCACAAAATTTTTATTTTACAATGAGTTTATTTCATGCCTCTACATGTTTTGAGCACAATGTGCTCATCATCAGGAGGTCAAAATTGTATTATACAGCCTCTTGTATCATCACACTGAAACAAGTGAGTGGTCTAAAATTACTAAAATACAATTCTATAAATATGAG
>Ga0123357_10001854_pt1 | contig 22940 bp, 19 predicted proteins | sample TergutEmb28metaG_FD_89873 | JGI IMG/M metagenome (GOLD analysis project Ga0123357, IMG submission 89873) | Embiratermes neotenicus P4 segment gut microbial communities from Petit-Saut dam, French Guiana - Emb289 P4 | ecosystem: Host-associated > Arthropoda: Insects > Digestive system > Gut ... | reverse complement strand
CAAACAGATACAGTATAAAATTAACAATAGACCGAGAGCAAAATTAAATTTTTATTCACCAAAAGAAATTTTTTTCCTACTTTTGCAAAATGAATAGTTGCATTTAGTGGTTGAAACTACCAAATCGGATTATTGAACAAAAATTTCCGTAATCAAAAACAAAATAGTATTTTTGCACACATAATTCACAAAATTACTATTTACCATTGAGCATTTTTTTTAAAGAAATAGTAAATTATCAATCATAAAACATTAATAAATAATTTGTTAAAATTTTTATGCTGAAATCATCTTCTATCGGACGCAAACTTGTGATGAGCATTTCAGGAATTTTCCTTGTGCTTTTTCTCACGTTTCACAGTATTATGAATCTTGTTGTTATAATTTCGCCTTCGGGTTACAATGCTATCTGCGGTTTTCTCGGCGCAAACTGGTATGCACTTGCGGGTACGGCAATATTGGCTGCCGGTTTTGTAATTCACATTTTATTTGCAATTTGGCTCACCTTGCAAAATCTAAATGCACGTGGAAAGAGCCGCTACGCTGTTACTCAAAGGCAAGAAGGTGTAACGTGGGCATCGAAAAATATGTTTGTTCTCGGATTTATTGTCGTGTGTTTTTTAGCGTTACATTTTTATAATTTTTGGTACAAAATGCAGTTTGCCGAAATCACAGGAATCCATACAGGGATATTCGACCCGTCAGATGGGGCTTCATACGTGCAAGACCTCTTTTCTAATCTGATTTACTGCATCGTTTATATCGTTTGGATTTGTTTATTGTGGCTGCATCTAACGCATGGCGTTTGGAGTGCTTTGCAAACGATAGGATTTAACAATAATACATGGTTGCCGCGTGTCAAATTTATCGGAAATATCGTTGCGACAATTGTATGCCTGATTTTTGTAAGCGTTCCCGTATATTTTTTATTAATAAATTTGTTTATTAAATAAATCCAAAAAAATATTTTAGGTTTATAATATTAACATTGTTCTAAATTTCTCATTCATAATTATTTAATATGAATAATACCGATACTAAAATTATAACTCTACAAGATGCAAAAATTCCCGAAGGGGCATTGGAACAGAAATGGAGTAATTATAAAGCACATCAGAAGTTGGTCAATCCCGCCAATAAACGCCATTTAGATATTATCGTTGTAGGTACGGGCTTGGCAGGAGCATCTGCGGCGGCTTCGTTGGCTGAACTTGGTTTTAAAGTACTAAATTTCTGCATTCAAGATTCGCCGCGCCGCGCTCATTCAATTGCTGCTCAGGGTGGAATAAATGCAGCGAAGAACTACCAAAACGATGGTGATTCGGTGTACCGCCTGTTTTACGACACAATTAAAGGCGGTGATTACCGCGCTCGCGAGGCAAATGTATATCGTCTGGCGGAAGTTTCAAACAATATTATTGACCAATGCGTTGCACAGGGCGTTCCTTTTGCCCGTGAATATGGCGGATTATTAGATAACCGTTCCTTCGGTGGAGCGCAGGTATCGCGTACTTTTTACGCCAAAGGGCAAACAGGGCAGCAATTGCTTCTCGGCGCATATTCTGCACTCAGTCGTCAGATTGGGATGGGCAATGTTAAAATGTACACACGGCGCGAAATGCTCGATGTCGTTTTAGTAAAAGACAAAAACGGAGTGGAACGTGCCAGAGGAATTATTGTAAGAAATTTAGTTACAGGAAAACTTGAACGTTATTCGGCACATGCGGTTGTTATTGGTACCGGCGGATATGGAAATGCTTACTTCCTTTCTACCAACGCTATGGCTTCCAACGGGTCTGCAGCGATGCAAATTTATCGCAAAGGTGCATTGTTTGCCAATCCTGCTTTTGCGCAAATTCATCCTACATGCATTCCTGTTCATGGCGACTATCAGTCGAAACTGACTTTGATGTCCGAAAGTTTAAGAAATGACGGCAGAATATGGGTACCCAAAAAACTTGAAGATGCAGCCGCAATTCGCCAAGGCAAACTGAAAGCAACAGACATTAAGGAAGAAGACCGCGATTATTATTTGGAAAGAAGATATCCTGCTTTTGGTAATCTGGTTCCGCGCGATGTTGCATCACGTGCGGCAAAAGAGCGTTGTGATGCCGGATATGGAGTGGGCAATACGGGCTTGGCTGTTTATCTTGATTTTAAAGAATCTATTGAACGGCTTGGAGAAGACGTTGTGCGCGAACGTTACGGCAATCTTTTCCAAATGTATGAGAAAATTGTTGATGAAAATCCATACAAAACACCAATGATGATTTATCCTGCTATCCATTATACAATGGGCGGTATTTGGGTAGATTACGAACTGCAAACATCAATAAAAGGGCTTTTTTGCATTGGAGAGGCAAATTTTTCAGACCACGGGGCTAACCGTCTCGGAGCATCTGCACTTATGCAGGGCTTAGCTGACGGCTATTTCGTTCTGCCATACACTATGCAAAATTATTTGGCTGACCAAATTCAAATTCCGCGTATTTCAACCGATGCACCCGAATTTCTCGATGCGTTAAAAAATATTGATGATAAAATTCAAAAAATACAAAACATTAATGGAAAGCACTCTGTTGATACTATTCACCGTCAACTTGGGCACGTAATGTGGGAATATGTAGGAATGGGGCGCACAAAGGAAAGTTTGGAAATTGCTTTGGAAAAAATAAAAGAGATTCGACAGGAATTTTGGACAAATGTTTATGTTCCTAAAACTCAAACATTTCCCAATGTAGAAATGGATAAGGCATTGCGCTTGGCTGATTTTATTGAAACAGGGTATTTGATGGCATTAGATGGCTTGCTGCGAAACGAATCGTGCGGCGGACATTTTCGAGAAGAATATCAAACTCCGGACGGAGAAGCCCTGCGAGACGATGACAATTACGCCTACGTTTCGTGCTGGAAATTCACCGGCGACAACTCAGAACCCGAACTGATAAAAGAGCCATTAGAATACGAATTTATTAACCGCCAACAAAGAAATTATAAAAGTTAATAAAGAGGAAGTGTGAAATTGAATTTTTAAATTTTTCTATTCAAATGGTATTATTACTACAAATTACAAAATTCTGTTTAGAGTCAACCAATGAAATGTTAGTTAAATGTTTTATATACAATAATTTGTAAAAAACCAACTATATTTTAGAAATTATAAAAAAAATGAGTGACAACGAAAAAATAATATTGATTGATTACGATGACGTTACGATTTGTCATCAGAAAATTGCTGTATTAGAAGATATTAACTTAAAAATTTTTGAGGGCGAATTTGTTTATCTGCTTGGTAAAGTAGGTAGTGGTAAAAGCACATTTCTCAAATCGTTGTATGCCGAACTTGCAATAGAAAGCGGTGGCGCTCATATTCTTGATTATAATTTGCGAAAGATATCAAACCGTCAGATTGCACAACTGCGCCGCAAAGTGGGAATTGTTTTTCAAGATTTTCAATTGCTTACCGACCGCAATGCCCACGATAATCTTGCTTTTGTACTTCGGAGTACGGGTTGGAAACGCAAAAACGATATTGAGGAGCAAATTGGAGATGTTCTTGAAAAAGTGGGAATGGCGGCAAAAGGCTACAAAATGCCTCATCAACTTTCTGGTGGCGAGCAGCAGCGTATTGTTATTGCGCGCGCACTTTTGAACTCTCCAAAATTAATTCTTGCCGACGAACCAACAGGTAATCTTGATAGTGAAACGGGGCAAGAACTTGTTGAATTACTGCACAATATTTGTCGCGCAAGTCAAACGTCGGTAATTATGGCAACGCACAATTTGAATTGGACATCAAAATTTCCCGCACGAATTATTCGCTGCGACAACAGCAAACTGCTTGAATTTCAAGCAGATAATTATTTTATTTAGGTATTTGCAAATGTAGAATAGAACGAAATTATGGTTTTATAATGGATTTTTGTACATTTGTATCAAATTGTTACAAATGAATTACAATAGTATGTTAGTAATAAGCATAGGGGAATTTAGAGACATGACAAAGTAGACAAAGGTAAGAAAATTCTTATTCGTCGTGTTAAAGAAAAGGTGTATAAAATTATCCTTGTAACCAAAGACGATATGATATGCTAACGAGTAAGGAAGAATATTACTCAATACCTGACAGAGGATTGCAGAGTATTAGAGAAGGGCAGGGGAAAGAATACACTTTGGAAGAACTTCGGATAAAAATGGAATTATGAGTTATACGAATTTAATTTCTCAATGTATGCTCTTTATTCTTCGATAGTTAATTTTGCTATCTCTGCCGTTGTAAAATACGTTCAAAAATCTTCTCTTGCAATTTATCAGGAATACTATCCAAACGCTTGATATTTTTTTAATATACATCCTCTTCTCAAAATAAGTTTCCAGCTCATCAACTTTTCGGGTAAATTTCTGCATTTCCAAATAAACCTATATTAAAACCAATAAATTACTGATTTTAGCACATAATTTTATACAAATATATAAATACTTAACAATACCATATATTTAATATAAATTTATTTCTTCTTCATTTTGCTCCATTTTTGCAAACGCTTTTTCTACAAAATCGTCTGCTGTCATTATATATGGCGATTTTACCATATTTCTTTTTATACGGCTTTCCATATTCAGTTCCGATTCTACCATTGGCGGAATAATTTCAACAACTCTAATTCCCAATGGTGCGAGTTGAATCCGTTGCGCAATGGAAAAAGCATGAAGCCCCGCTTTTGTGGCGCAATAGACAGGACATCGTGTAGCACGTTCCACCATAAAAGCCAAGCCTGACGAAACATTTACAATAGTCGCATTTTCTTTGCTTGCAAGAATTGGAGTAAAAAGTGCAGATAGATAAATCGGCGACTCAAAATTAATCATAATTTCACTTTCGCCTCTGTTGAAATCATCTGTTCCTTTTGTCATGTCAATATCGCGCTGAATTCCCGCATTGTTGATTAGAATATTCATTTGCGGAAAATTTTTGCAGACATACTCAAACAATTCCTTGCGATTTTCAGAGTTTGTAACATCGCATTTGAACGTATTGAGTCCATGTAATTCCTTTTTCGCCTGCGCTAATCTGTCTTCCCGCCTCCCGCAAATAATAACCGTATTACCACACCGATGGTAGTATTTTGCCATGGCGAAACCTATTCCTGTTGCTCCGCCGGTAATCAGTACCGTGTTTTCATTCATTTTCATATTTATTATTCTATTTTATTAATTAAAAATAATTGCTCACAGGACTATTCTCCTTTTATTTATAAAAATATTTTTGCAAAATTAGTACAAAATATTAAAATTATTGATATTTTTTTATATTTGATGCAGCAAAAAGGGAATAAATACGTCTTTATATTTGAAATTAATAAAAGAGAATAAAAATAATGGTTTTATTTCATAATGATAAAAACTCCGAAGTGTTTAAAAAAAAAAATTAAATTTTTATTAAAAATTTGGCAATAAAATGTTCGGATTCTAAGGGTTGATATTTGCATATCTCAAAGTTTTTTTTTGATTGCGGAGGATAAAAATGCGATGACAGGCATTAGTTGCATTAAGTGAGGCTCCAATCCTAAAAAATTTTAATTTTTTGTTTTAAATTATTACTTTTGCGTTTTTATAATAAAAAATAATATTTTTGATGAAGAAGAATATAATTTTTCGTGTTAGTTTATTGATTCTCTTTTTGTTAATGTTTTTCGGGGCGAATGCTCAGGATGATTTTAATCAAACAAAAACAACCCGCATCAGCCGCAATTTTGATATTTTTAACTCTGTTTTGCGCGAACTTGATTTGAATTATGTTGATACCCTTGATTATGGTAAAATTGTTACAAACGGTATTGATTATATGCTCGCCAACATTGACCCTTACACTATATATATTCCTGAAAGTCAGGAAGATGACTTAACTATGATGACTTCGGGCGAATATGCGGGCATTGGAGCATTAATCCAACAAAATGCTCAGGGGCAAATCTTTATTGCAGAGCCGTTTGAAGGTAAACCGGCTCAAAAAAATGATGTCAGAGCAGGAGATATAATTTTATTTGTTGATGGAATTAGTACAAAAAATTTGACAACTTCTCAGGTGAGCGAAAAATTAAAAGGTTATCCAAATAGCGTTATTAAACTCAAACTCCAACGGCTTGGGATAGAAAAACCTGTTGAAAAGGAATTTTTACGCGAAAAAATTGTGATGGATGCTGTTAGTTATTATACTGATATACAGCCAAATATAGCATACATTTTACTCTCCGATTTTACCGACCACGCCGCCTTGGAAGTAAAAAATGCTTTGAACCAAATTAATGAAAAATCACCGCTACAAGCCGTTATTCTTGATTTAAGAGACAATGGCGGTGGTTTGATTAACGAGGCAATCACAATTTTGAGTTATTTTTTGCCAAAAGGGACAACAGTTGTTACAACAAAGGGCAAACTTTCGACTGCAAATCGCATTTATAAAACGCCCGTTGAACCAATTTTTCCAAATGTTCAACTTGCCGTCTTGACAAATAATAATACTGCCTCTGCTTCAGAAATTATTGCCGGTGCAGTGCAAGACCTCGACAGAGGAATCGTTATCGGCGAACGTACTTTTGGCAAAGGGCTTGTTCAAAGCGTGCGTCCAGTCAGTTTTGGTGGCTATTTAAAGGTTACAACAGCAAAATATTACATTCCAAGCGGGCGTTGCATTCAGGCGATTAATTACAGCAATCGCAATTCTGACGGCGGAATTATGTATGTTCCTGATAGTTTAACCAAGGTTTTTTATACTGCAAATGGTAGAAAAGTGAAAGACGGCGGAGGTATCACACCCGATTCACTTGTTAACGACGAGCGAAATGTAAATATTGCATATTATATTTATGCTAAAAATTTATATTTTGATTATGCAAATATTTTTGTGCAAAATAATCCTACAATTGCTCCGCCAGAGAGTTTTAATATAAGTGATGAAAATTTTAACGATTTTGTTAAATATTTGAAAGATAATAACTTTACTTATACAAATACTTCTGAAAAATATTTTGAAGAACTCAAAAAAGCAGCCAAATTTGATGGCATTAGCGAGCAGGCAAGGGAAGAATTTAACGCATTGCAAAAAAAATTAAAACCCGATTTAGATGCTGATATTCAGGCACATAAAACTGATATTGAGAATTTTTTGGGCTTGGAAATTATTCGCAGATATTATTTTCAAAAAGGAGAAATAATTTATTCAATGCAGAACGATAAATATATTGATGCAGCACTCGGATTGTTAAATAACACATTGATTTACAACAAAATATTAAATAAAAAATGATTTTTTGATGAAATTGTTTTATGTTTTTTCTCAATATTTGAAATTTCTGTTTTCCGCTTTCAATACCTACGGACATGGCGTTCATTCGCCTTTTATGTACGATTTTTTTCAAAAAGTAATTTATGAAAAAAATCCTTTTTATTGTTTTGAAGAAATTGAAAAATTGCGTAATTCATTAAAAATAAATAATAAAACGCTGTTTATAAACGATTTAGGTACGGGGAAAAATCGCAGCGAAAAGATTAGTAAAATTGTTCGTAATGCACTCAAAAAACCGCCTTTTGCACAAATGATTTTTCGTGCCGCTCATTTTACAAAAAGCGCAACTATTTTAGAATTAGGCACTTCGCTTGGAATTACAACTGCATATCTTGCAAAATCAAATTCAAAAAGCAGAATAATTTCGCTCGAAGGTAGCGATGAGATAGCAAATATTGCTCAAGAAACTTTTAATCGTTTGAGAATTAATAATGTAGAAATTGTCTTAGGAAATATTGATAAAACGCTCGACGATACATTAAATAATATTAACGAAAAAATTGATTTTGTTTTTATTGATGCAAATCATCATTATAATGCTGTAATTCAATATTTTAATAAAATTTTATTTAAACTTGACGAAAATTCGGTTTTGGTAATTGACGATATTTATATGTCGAAGGACATGACGCGGGCGTGGAAAGAAATTAAGCACCATAAACAGACGGTTTCTACCGTTGATTTGTTTCAAATCGGGTTTGTTTTTTTTAATAAAAATCTACCCAAAAAACATTATAAAGCAATTATTTAGATATTGTTACAAGTTTTTTTATTAAAAAAAATATATACAGATGAAAATTTACACCAAAAAAGGCGATAGCGGGCTTACGGATTTAATTGGCGGAACGCGAGTTGAAAAATGCGACCCTCGCATTGATGCTTACGGTACTATTGATGAACTAAATTCGTTTATCGGGCTGTTGGTTTCAAAGTTGCACAATAAAAGTGAGCATATTCCGTTTCTATATAACATTCAGAAAGGTTTGTTTGATATTGGTGCATATTTGGCAACCGATTCCAAAAAAATTGATGCTGAAAAATTTATTGAGAAAATTGACGATGATTTTATTCAAAGTATTGAAAATGAGATTGATAGATTAAATGTAGATTTGCCAAAACTGAAAAATTTCATTCTCCCTGGTGGAACGGAAGTTGGTGCGATGGCTCACATTTGCCGAACAATTTCACGGCGGACGGAAAGAAAAATTTTATTTTTGAATAAAAAAAATAAAATTAATAAGAAAATATTGATTTTTAGTAACAGATTATCGGATTATTTCTTTGTTTTGGCACGAAAATTAAATTTTGAAAAAAATATTGAAGATTTTTTTTATAAATGACTTTATTTTTTTTAATTTTTTTTTTTTTATAAAAAAAATTGTATTTTTGCGCTCGGAAAAAATTATTTATTAATAATATAAATTTTTCTAACAATTTTTTATTTGTAATAAATTTATGTATTGGACTTTAGAATTGGCATCAAAAATTGAGGATGCGCCTTGGCCTGCTACCAAAGACGAATTGATTGATTATGCTATTCGTTCTGGCGCCCCGCTTGAAGTTGTTGAAAATTTGCAGGAAATTGAAGACGAAAATGAAATTTACGAATCGATAGAAGATATTTGGCCCGATTATCCTAATAAGGAAGATTTTTTTTTCAACGAAGAAGAATATTAATTTGAATTTTATGTATCATTTAAAATAATTTGTGGAATTTTTTACGCGAAAAGAAAAATTGATTTTATTTATTTGTTGATAAAATTAATTGACTGATATACAGTAAATTATGAAAAGAGTTGTAGCATTTTTTGCATTTTTTTGGACAATATTTTTTGCAGTTGTAGCGCAAACAGAACCGACAATTACGCAATATATGTTCCACAATTCGGCTTTCAATCCCGCAGCGGTGGGTGAGAATGAAATGGTACAACTTTCGGGCTTGCATAGAATCAGTTGGGTTGGTACGCAAAATGCGGGACAAACTTCTGTATTTCAAGCAAATGCTCCATTTAAATTGTTCGGAGCAGAACAAGGGGTTGGAATAAAATTTAAAGACGATAGGGCGGGGCTGTTTTATTATCAAGCAATATATTTACAATATGCTTTTAGAAAGGCAGTTGCAGGGGGGACTTTGAGTTTCGGAGTTGATTTAGGTTTTTTAAATGCGGGTTTTCATGGTGATAGCATTGTGATGCCGACAATAGGAACCTACCACAATAAAGAAGGAGATGTTTTTTTGCAAATGGGAAGCGCTTCGGGAACGATTTTTGACGGAGGGATTGGAGTTTTCTATGATGCAAATAAATTTTATGCTGGAGTTTCTTATTTGAACGCAACAAGCCCTACGGTGATTTGGACGGATAAAAATAGTTATAAGATAATAGGAACAGCCTATTTTACAGGAGGATACAGATATAGGTTTATTAACCCGTTATTTGAATTAACACCGTCGGTTTTGGTGATGACAAATTTTACTGTTGTACAGCTTGAGATTTCGAGTTTGCTTAGTTATAACGACAAACTCAGAGCCGGTTTAAGTTACAGATGGGGAAATGCACTTGGAATAATTTTAGGTTTAACTATTTTAGACGGACTTTCGGTTGGATATGCGTATGATGTGCCGCTTTCACCGATTAGCAGTTGGGGCTCGCACGAAATATCGGCAAAATATGAATTTTCATTAGGTAAAAGAGTACGGGCTAAACATAAGAGTATTAGAATTTTATGATTTTTTTTTTAATTTATTGTTTAAAATTATAAAAAAATTGTATTTTTGTAAAACAATTTTTTTGTAAAAATTTCGTTATTTATTTTACTTTTTTTAAAAAATTGATATTTAATATTTTAAAACTAAAAAATATATTTTTTGTAAATAAACATAATAATCTTATGAAGAAATATTTGTTTTTAATTGTGATTGTAAGTGTAATTTTTGGTTGTAATAATCCAAAAGGCGAATTAGTTGGCGAAACCAGAGGCAGTTTTAAAGAAGCGACTCCCTATGGAATGGTTTTCATCAAACGCGGTTCATTTTTGATGGGAATTAACGATCAGTCGGCTATTGCAGCCACCAATGAAAAGCCAATTACAAAAACCGTTGATGCTTTTTGGATGGACGCAACCGAGATAACCAATAGTGAATATCACATTTTTGTAAATTGGGTACGTGATTCGCTTTCTAGAAGAGCGCTGGTAATGAACGGAATGGATGAATTCCGTCTCAACGACCGTGATCAAATCAATGCTGACCTTCCACCAGAAACGTGTCGTTTAAATTGGAAAACAAGGATACCCTATAATAGCACAGATGATGCTACCAAGGAAGCGTTGAGTTTTCTCTATTTTCCGTCAGAAGGAATGTCAAGAAGAACATTAAACCCTAATGCTTTACGTTATAAATACGAGCAAATTAACTATGATCAGGCATCGTTGCGCAAAAACAGGTTTAATCCCAATACGGGAGCTTTTAATCTTGGGGCAAGTGTCCGTATTGATACTGCATACGTTGATGAAGACGGAGTTATTCATAATGTAACAATTACGCGTCCTTTGCGTTCACGAGAAGATCTTATAACACAGCGCATAGTGAATATTTATCCTGATACGCTTACTTGGACACGCGATTTTCAATACGCATACAACGATCCGCGCATGCAAATGTATTTTTCGCATAAGGGATTTGTGAGCTACCCTGTTGTAGGAGTAACTTGGGAACAGGCGCAGGCATTCTGCTATTGGCGAACTCAACTGTTCAACAATGCAAACAAAATTCAGGGACAGAATTATCGACTGCCTACGGAAGCAGAGTGGGAATATGCTGCCAGAGGAGGTTATCAGGGAGCGCTTTATCCTTGGGGTGGTAATTATGTTCGTGATGGCAAAGGTTGCTTTATGGCAAACTTCAAACCGATGCGCGGTTCTTATTCGCTCGACCAAGGTGGTACAACGATGAAAGTGGCTTCTTTTGCACCGAATAATTACGGACTTTACGATATGGCTGGCAATGTTGCAGAATGGACAAGTGACGCTTGGAATGTTTCAAGCAATACGCTTGTTAATGATATGAATTCAAGTTTTCAGTATGTTGCTCGAAATAATGACAATGATATGCTGAAACGAAAAGTTGTAAAAGGAGGTTCATGGAAAGATATTTCCTATTATTTACAATGTGGAACAAGAACATATGAATATCAAGATGAAGCGCGTCCTTACATCGGTTTCCGTTGCGTTAGGTCGTATAACGGGGAATAATAATTAAACTATTAATTTTAATAACTAATAATTTTTTTAATAACGTAATAATTTTATGTCTGAAACAAGAAAAGGTGGATTTAGTGAATGGTATAATCAGCCAAAAATACTTCACATCGTTCAAGTTATTTATAGTTTGGGCGCATCAATTGTAATTATCGGTGCATTGTTTAAAATTTTACATTGGCCGCATGCTTCTCTTATTTTGAGTATAGGTATGTTTACCGAAGCATTTTTGTTTGCTTTAAGTGCTTTGGAACGTCCTTTCAAAAATTTTGATTGGGATAAAATTTTCAATTTCAAAGAAGGGAAAGCGATTTCACAGTTAGGCAGTGGTGCTGCTGTAGGAGCGATAGGTCAAGGCGGGCGCTCTGTTAGTTTAAATTACTCTGAAACAATAAGCGATGAGGAAGTCCTAAAATTGACCGACGGCATTAAAAATCTTTCGGCTACTGCTCAGCAACTGACTGCGATAGGGGAATCTGTAGGGAATACAAATACTTTTGCTCAAACAGTAGAAGTGGCTTCAAAAGCTGCTACTGATTATGTAGCAATGCAAAGTACCCTTAATACGGCTACGCAAAAGCTGTCGAGTAGTTACGATAATGTTGGCAAAGGAGTTGAAAGTTTAGGAAAAGAAGTTGATAATCTGGGCAAACAAATGGGCGATATCGGTCAGAATACAAAACTGTATCAGGATAAAGTTGATGGAATTAACAAAAATCTTGCTTCTATTAATGCTGTTTATGAAATTCATTTGAAAAATGCTCAGACACAAACTGATGCGCTGAACAATCAGACAGATCATGTAAATGCGGTTTCAAAAGAAATGGATATGATACTTGCAAATGTACAACGGTCTACTGTTGCAAGTGAATCGTTAGCAAAAGATACCGAAAAATATAAACAGGGAACTGCATTACTTGCAAAACAAGTTGCCGACCTGAATAATGTTTATGGAAATATGCTTAATGCTCTTTCGTAATTTTTTATTTATAAATATTAGAATTTTATAAAAATTAATTTATGGGTGGAACAAAAAATTGCCCTGAAACTCCGAGGCAAAAAATGATAGGTATGATGTATTTAGTGCTTACTGCAATGCTTGCACTAAATGTGTCTAATGAAGTTCTCAACGGCTTTTCTATGACTGAAGCAAGTTTGCGTTCAACAATCAGTTCAGCCAACAGCAGAACTGAATCTTTATATCAAGATTTTGAATCATTAAATAAACAAAATCCTGAAAAAACAGGCCCATGGTTGGAAAAGGCGTTAATTGTAAAACAGCATGCGGATTCATTATTTAATAAATTGCAGATATTTAAAGTTGAAATAATTAAAATTGCTGATGGGAAAAAAGCCGATCCAAATGCAGAAAATATTGATGACCGTGAAAACCTTGATGCAGCAGCGGAATATGCGCAATTGAACAGTATCACAAATCCTAAGCGCAGAGGTAAATTGTTACGTGAACAAATTAATCAGTTCAGATTAATGATAGACAGTATAAACCCGAGTAAATCGAAGGCATATAATGAAATTTTCAATACAGGAAAAATTAAATCCTTACATTCCGGTGAAATTGTAGATTGGGAAACTGCGATGTTTGAATTTATGCCTGCAGTAGCGGTTACAACATTATTAACAAAATATCAAAGTGATGTTCGCGCTGCAGAATCAGATGTGATAACTTACCTGAAAGGACAAACAGATGCATCTGATTTTCGTGTAAATTCAATTAAAGCATATGCACTGCCTGTTTCAAGCAGTTACGTGATTAAAGGAGGAAAATATACTGCACAAATAGTTCTTTCAGCAGTGGATTCTACATTGCGTCCAAATTATTTTGTAAACGGACGACAAATTGGCCCCGATGGAATTTATGAAGCGATTGGGAGTACAATAGGTGAAAACCATGTTAATGGTTATATTGAAATGATGCGGAACGGACAGCCGTTTCGATACGATTTCAAACAATCGTTTACTGTAGGAGTACCTTCTGCAACTATTTCAAATGTTGATTTGAATGTGGTGTATCGTGGAATTGATAATAAATTTGACATTTCAGCTCCGGGAGTACCTTCAAGTGCGATTTCGGTTTCTGTTGATGGAGGCTCTGCAACAAAAACGGGCGAGTCTCGTTATAATATTCGCGCAAACAGAGACGGTGAGATAACTATTAACGTTACTGCAAGTATTGAAGGCAAAACTACTCAAATGGGAAGTAGTGTTTTCCGCGTAAAATATCTGCCTAACCCCAAGGCGTTTATCAAATATACCGATGCAGGTGGAGTTATTAGACAGAAGTCGGATGCAAAACTGAGAAAAAGCGAAATAAGAAATAATCCGTCAATTATTGCCGACTATGGCGAAGATGAATTGGTTAAGGCAAATTTTACCATATTGAGTTTTAGAATGGTAACTGCTTTCGGGTCGAAGCAGGCAAGTGGTTCGTCTTTGACCAGCGCACAACTTGCAGATATTGATAAAATGGAAGGAGGAGAAATTATTGCCTTCAGAGATATTAAAGCAAAAGGACCCGATGGAACAATCCGTGATTTGAATAGTGTTGTAGTTGAATTATAAAAATTTTGAATTTATTATATTAATTATTATATATAAAATTATTGAAGATATGAAAAAAGTAATCGTTTCATTAATATTTATTTGCCTTGGCGCAATTGGAATTGTTAATTCACAAACAAAAGAATTGCCTTTTTTTGACGATAAAGGCACAGTTCGCATACAGACCCTTGAAATGGACGCAATGGCTGATACCATTGCAACAGTATATCATCGAGCAGATGATATTGTTTGGTCGCGGGTGGTGTATAAAATAATAGATATGCGCGAAAAGCAAAATTATCAATTATATTTTCCAACACGTCCAAACGATGAATATGAAAGTTTATTTCGTTTGATGCTCAATGCAATTACTCAAGGAGTGCCTGTATATCGCCGCAATCCGCGTGAGATAAAGCCGATGTGGGACGAACAACTCACTGGTGATGATTTGTCTCAAGCATTTGCGTATAATGAATATCGCGAAGATAATTTGATTCAGGTAGACCCTGTTACTAATGAGGCAACAATTAGCGACTATCAGTATCAACTATATATGCGAAATCAAATTAAATTTTTAATACAGGAGATTTATTTTTTCGACAAACATTATTCGCGTTTGTATAGTAAGATTATGGCTATTGCTCCATTGTATACTTTACATCCGGATAATTTGGAAGCAAGCAATTCGATGCGTTATTTCCAAAACTCAATACTTTGCTGGTTTGCCTTTGATGACTTGCGTCCATTGATGATTAAGCAATTTGTTATTCCTAAAAAGAATGATACTCAACGACTTACATTTGATGATTTTTTTGTACAAAATCTATACAGTACGTACCTTTTGGGAGATTCTAATATGTATAATCGTATGTTACTTGATTATGGGACAATAATTGCTGACACAACGCAATTTACAAATTACATAAAAGAAGAACAAAATCGTATCCAAACCGACTTACTTAATGTGGAAATGGATATGTGGGATTACTAATAAGTCCTTTTTGTACATTTAATTGAAAAGGGAAAGACCTTTCGAAATCTTGTCTGAATGATGAATTTTAGAGGTCTTTTTTTATAAAATTAAAATTAATTAAATATAAATTATTAAATATCAGGAATTTATTATTAATAATTATCAATATATTTTAAAATGAAAAAAATAATTTTTATAACATTTTTTGTAATGATAATTTGCACAGGAAATGTTTTTGCACAATTTGGAGTTAATGTTGGGTATTCACTTAACTCAATGAACTACAGTGAGTTTGGCGGGAAACAAAACATGAACGGTTTCTTGGCAGGATTAACTTACGACCTGCGAATTAAGCAAAGCGATTGGTATATTTTTTCAGGGCTGAATTACAGTCAGTATGGACGTACAAATACAGAACAAAAGCCATTGGGGCGATGGAAATATTCATATCGGCACAGTTTTTTGGAAATGCCTATTCATGCGGCTTTTGTAATGGAAGTGCTTGATGACATGAAAATTTCTCTCTCCGCAGGACCAAAATTTTCTTATGCACTGCTTGGTACGCAAACCGTAAAACCTCCTGATGCTAATGAAACTAAAATAAATATTTACGACAAAAATACTTCGCCTTTTAATGTACTTTTAGGATTCGATATTGGGGCGCAGTACAAACATTTTCGTTTTAGAATTGGATATGACGCCGGAATTTTAAATCAAAGCAGCAAAATTGATACAAAAGCAAATCGCAGTGGAATTTCGCTTTCGTTAGGGTATATTTTTTGATAAATCAGATATTTTTACTCAATTCTTTTGCAAAGTCATTATTTGCAAAAGTGCCTCTTACATTTTCGAAATCGCCGGAAAAGTAACTGATTTTTGCTTGCGGGGAGAATTCTTTTTCCATATCTTTTAATAGATTTTTGTAAAAATTTTTCCTACAATTTGATGATTTTTCCTGTAAATTTTCAATATCTTTTTTGGTGAAATTACTTATTTTTTTGTTTAATAATTTTTCTGCCAGCCCTGCTGACCATTCCAAACAATATTTTTGAAAATTATTATGAATTGTAACGAATTGATTTTGAATTTGTTCCAACGAATATTCATTATCCTCAATTTTAGCGACCAACTCTTCAATTTCATTTTCAGGTGCAATTAATCCGGCCAAATCAATCCAATTATCCATTTTTGGATTTAATACTTCATTTATTTTTGAAATATTTTTTTCTAAAAATAAATAAATTGCATAATAATAAATCTCCAATGCTTTAACAGCCGCTGTCTTTTTTATCTTAATGTTTTGAAAATCAATAATTTCTATATTTTGATTCTCATTAATTATTATATTTAAAATATCAATTGCTTTCAAAATTTTTCCGATTGTATACGGAGAGAAAAGTTCAAAATTAATTAAGTCCAGTTTATTTTCTGATTTCCGCATGTCTCGTTTTTGCCATTTTTGTGCATCTCTCAAAGTTCCAATACTTTTGAGAGCAGCAGCAGGAACAAGATAACTTTCATTTTGATTTTCAACGAGGTAAGAAAAAGGGAAATTTGAAATATCCGGGTGTGATTTATGCGCTCCCAAAATTGTTGAAAATGCACCAATATGTGCGGGAAAAACAATGTAAGAATTGCTTCCTAACTTTGAACCTCGTTCGATAACTCCTTGATGTACAGCGCCTAACTTATATAAATGGTTGCTTTGGTTGCTTGCGCTTCCCGCATTTGTAAATGCAAAATATCCGGCAATAAGCAGAGTTGATTTATGATGCGAAACCGAAAAAGGAGCAGCAAAAACAGACTGTGCTTCGCCGTTAAACATTTGACAGTTAGCGAAAAACGCACTATCAACAGCCGAAAAACCTTTGTTAATTTGGGTTGCCTCACCAACAAAACAGCGTTCTAAAATTACTCCGCCACCAACTTGGGCTGAATTGCAAAAAATAAAATCGCTTGCTTGAACATTTTCACCGACAAAACAATTTTCGGAAACAGTGCCTTCTTTCAATTTTATAACCGATTGTATATAAACGTTTTGTCCTATATTTACATTCACAATTTGCCCGCAATTTATTATTTTTGTGTTTTTGCCAATTTTACCTTTATCCGAACTTTTTTTCCCTGCAAAATCGCTTATTAGTTTCTCTGTGGCTTCAATAAATTTTGTCCGATTTCTATAAAAAGTGAGCAGATATGCAAGAGGCGCAGAGAGTGTTTCAAAAATTTTAAGCGTTCGCCCCCCGTTTTCGTTGACAACAGCAAGGCGAGCGCCATTGCCAAATGTACTTATTCCTTCAACATAAATAGCATCACAATTTTCTATAAATACGTCATTATCAATTATATAGTTTGCAATAAAATTGTTAATTCCATTGATATACACATCATTTTCTACCCTGACATTGTGCAAATGACAGTTATAGATACCTGAATGTTTTGCAATTCCACAGTTCAGTTCAAAAGTTTTGTCAAATTTTCCAAGAGAAATTTTGCCGGAAAAATGAACATTTGAAACAAAGGCAGGTGAAAAACTTTCATTTACCTCAATATTTTCCCAGTTTTCTGCCGAACAGCCATAAACAACCAGCGTAGCAATTTCTTTTTGAGTTAGTTGGCGCATATCAATTTGAATTATTTTTTTGCAAAAATAAGATTTTATTTTTACAAATAATTAATTTACTTTTGCCTAATTTTTATTATTATTTTTAATAGAATTACATATTTTCATTTTAGAATTGAAAAAAGGAATAATTTTTTTGTAAAATAATGAAAATTAAGGCTTTATTTACTGAATTATTAAATTTAATATACCCCAATTGTTGCCTTGTTTGTGGAGAAATTTTGGTATCAGACGAGCAGTATGTCTGCTTTCGCTGTTTGAATGAAATGCCGAAAACTAATTTTCACAATCAGCGTGATAATGCAGCAGAAAAACGTTTCTGGGGGAAAGTTGATATTTTTCGTGCCACTGCATTTTTCCATTATCAAAAGGGTTCGGCTTTCCAAACATTAATTCACGACCTGAAATACAAGGGGTGTAAAGAGTTAGGGGATGTACTTGGACGCTTTGCAGCAGTAGATTTAATTGAAAATAAGGATTTTGCAAATATTGATTTTATTGTACCGGTACCTCTACACCCCAACAAATTGCGTAAACGCGGGTACAATCAAAGCGAATATATTGCGCGCGGGCTTGGAACGGTCATGAATAAAACGGTGGAGACTGAAAATCTATATCGGGCAATAGAGAATCCTACTCAAACGAAAAAAACTGTATATGAACGATTTGAGAATACAGCAGGAATTTTTGCCATTCGTGATACACAAATATTTGAAGATAAGCATATTCTGCTTGTTGATGATGTTATGACAACCGGTTCCACTTTGGAAGGTTGTATTATTGCAATGAACGAAGTTAAAAATTTGAAAATCAGTTTATTCACGCTTGCAATTGCATAAAATCTATATTTTTTTATAAAAGTAATAAATAATAATTAAATCTATTTAAGAATAAATGGTTGTTTTTTGCCTTACAGGACCTGAATCAACAGGGAAAACTACGCTTAGTCAAGCATTAGCGGCTCATTTTGAAGGAGAATGTGTTGCAGAATATGCACGTGAATATGTTGAAAAATTAGATAGAAAATATAATTTTTATGACATTTGTAGAATTGCTTGCAGGCAAATAGAGCAACTTGAGGATGCGAAAAAAGCAGAAAACAATTTGATTTTTTTCGATACCGATTTAATTATTACCAAAGTTTGGTTTGAACTTTGTTATAACAAAACGCCGTTTTTTGTAACAGATTATTTAAAGGAGCCGCCTGTCGATTGTTATTTGCTATGTTTTCCTGATATTGAATGGCAAAATGATACAGTTCGGGAAAACGGAACAGAACAAAAGCGACATTTTTTATTTAATAAATATAAAAATGAAATAGAAAAAACGGGAAAATCATATTACATAATAGAAGGAGAAGGTGAAGAACGGTTACAAAATGCTATAAATGCGGTTAATTTATTTTTGAAATAAAAATATTTGGCAAAAAATAAAGTAGGGAATGAACATTGTTTTCCATCCATAGAATTGTAACCTAAAAATATCATCTATTCTTCTTTTTCCTTTTTATACTGCCAAATAAAATATCCTGTAACGCAAATTATCAACAGAATGGAACTTACAAGTGCTATTACGTTGCCGGTGTAATACGATTTTGGGTGGAATGTAAATTGCAGTTGGTAATTGCCTGCGGGCAGTTGTATTCCGCGCAAAAGGTAATTTACGCGCTGATAGGGTGTCGGTTTGCCGTCAATGGTTGCATTCCAGCCTTTATCGTAATAAATTTCTGAGAACACAGCATATTGTTCTGTTGCCGTATTAACCTGATATGTAAGACGGTTAGGTCTGTATTCGGTAAGGATAATTGTGGCGGCTGTATCGCGGGCGAGCGGCTCAAATGTTTTTAATTTATCAAACTGCTCAATATCAGCAACTGCTTGCGTTTTTGTATTTATATTTCCTAAAATTGTCATTTCGTCATTGGCATTATTTACCTTAATAATAGAATCGACAAACCACGCATTGCCATTTATTGCAAAGTTTACAAGCGGCTGAGCATCAGGATTATAAATAACATACTTCATATTCAGCATATTAAGAACTTGCAGGGAGTCAAGGGTTTGTGCTATTTGCTGTGGCGAAGTGGAACGACCAAAAGCGGCAAAAAGTTGACCGATTTCCCTGTCGAGTTGGATATTGATGAGTTCCTGATAACGCCGCAGTTTTGCAGCGTGATAACCGCCAATAGTTTTATGAAAATATGAAGGAATGGCGCTGTTAAAAATGTCTTTGGTTGCATCTAATACTCGAAAATACGATTTGTCGTTATCTAAAATCCATTTGTCTGCCTGAGTTGGCTCTATCAGTTGGCTCACCTGCCGACGAGTAACAAAATTTTCGTTTCCAAAATATTTATAAGCAACAGGAATCATATCAATCAAAATAAAAGCGCCAAAAAACACTAATGCAACATTATTTTTTAATAAATTTTTAGAATATAAAAAAATCAAAACAGCCCCCAAAAAAACAAACAGCAATGACCTTAACGCACTTGTAGAAAGCAATTTGGCACGGTCGGCAGGCAAAGTTTCCTGCACAAACGACCACTGACCCGTAAAACGAGCGTCCTGTGGTGAAATAAAGTTGCCTGCAAGCGATGGAATTATTGCAAAAATCAAACATATCGCCCCTACAATGCTCACTGCAATAATCAATGGTTTTTGCAATGTTGATTTATCTTTTGTTTCAAAAATCTTTTTCAATGCTAACACAGCCATCAAAGCAACTCCAAATCCGGTGGCAACGAGAATTGTTGAAGGCGCGCGGAATTTGTTGTACATAGGAAAGTGATTTATGAAAAAATCGGTCAGAAACGTAAAATTTTTACCCCACGAAAGGAAAAGAGTTAGCAAAATCATTGGTACAAGCCACCATTTGTCACGTTTATCTACAATTATCAATCCTAAAACAAATAAAAAAATTACAATAGCGCCAAAATAAACAGGACCGGAAGTAAATGGCTGGTCTCCCCAGTAGAGCGGAAATTGCTGTTCGTTCATTATTTGATTAATATTATTAACTCCGTGGTCTTCAAGATATTGAGCCGTCTGAGAGTTAACGCCCAATTTGCCGCCGCTTGCTCCGCCTTTAAAATCAGGTATCAATGTTGTCAGCGATTCGCCGATTCCATAACTCCATTGAGTAATATAGTCGGCATTAAGTCCGTGTTGCGAACTTTGCGTGTCGATGGTTAAGCCGTTCGATTTGCCGCGCATCGTATATTGGCTGTATTCGTAAGTAGTCAGCAAAGAAGTTGCATTCATTCCTATGGCGAGAATTGCCGCAAAAATGATTACCCCTGACGTTTTCAGGAAAGAAAATATTTTTTTATCAATAATAGAAAAAATAAATTCAACAATAGCAAAAAATATTAGAATAATAATAGCATAATAAAGTATTTGCACATGATTTGAACGTATTGCTAAGGAGAGGAAAATTGCCGTTAGTACGCTGCCTGCAATTCGGTTTTTTCTGAAAGCAAGGTAGATGCTACCGATAAGTGGCGCCATGTATGCAATGGTAATTGCCTTACTATTGTGTCCTGCGGCAATTAATATTTCATTATATGTAGAAAAAGAAAAAGCAATAGCAGCAACAATGGCAAGGTAAGGATTTATCCCAAAACACAGGGCTAAAATATAGAAACATAATAAATACAGGAAAATGAAAAAAGCCGGACGCGGAACAACCTTTTGTATTGTCCATTCAATGTATTGCAACAAATTATTTGGCTGCTCGGCAGAAATTTGGTAGGTAGGCATCCCGCCGAACATTGAGTTTGTCCAAAGCGTTTTGTCGCTATGCGTATCATTATATTCTGTTGATTCTCGCGACATGCCTCTCCAATTTGTAGTGTCGGAACCTTGAACGACTTTACCTTCAATCATAGGATAGCAATATGCGAACGAAATAATCAGAAAAGCAATTACGGCAATAATATGAGGCACTATTAGTGCAAATATCTTTTTGTTCATTTTATAAGATAAAAATTATTTGAAATTTTTTGCAAAATTAATGAATTATTTACTATTTTTGCCGTTTGAAAATTATTTTTTTAATAAATATAACAAATATATGGGCTTTAAAAGGTTTTTGAATGATAATTATTTTGCTTTTATAATAAAAAATATATTAATTGCTTTGGGTATTTTGCTGCTTTTGGGCTGGATTACCCTTTTTGCAATCAGCAAATATACGCGGCATAATACGGTAGAGAGTGTTCCCGAAGTACGTGGAATGAGTGCGGAGGAAGCAATTAATACTTTGAAAGATAATCATTTATATGCTGAAATTATTGATTCTGTATTTGTAAAAAACCGTCCGCTTGGTTTTGTACTTGAACAAACTCCACTTCCCGGTTCAAAAATTAAGCCTAACCGTCCTGTTTACATAGTTATAAATTCAATGCAGGTACGCAAAATCCCATTGCCCGATATTTTAGAGACGTCTTACCGACAAGCCACTGCAAGTTTGCAAGCGGTTGGGATGTCGGTGCAAAGGATTGAATATATTGATTCGGAATATAAAAATTTGGTGCTTTCAATAAAATATAACGGCAATGAAATTCGTCCGGGTACGCGCATTCCGGATGGTAGCGCTGTTGTATTGGTTGTTGGGCGCGGACTGAGTGATGTTCAATCGGGAATACCTTCTTTGAAAGGGATGACCATAGAGCAGGCGACAGATGTTCTTATCGCCGCAGGTTTTGTACTCGGTTCAAGCGAAATAGACCCGCACGCACAAGGCGAAACAGCGGATTTTATCATATACCGACAACGTCCTTCGGCAGGAAGGAATTTCCCGAAAGGTTCGCATGTTGATATTTGGCTTACAAGTGACAGAACGCTGTTAAATAAACCAGCAAATGACGACGAGGAAGAAGAAGAGTTTTTTTGAAAAAAAAATAAATATTCAAGGTTCTGCAATGAAAATTTATTTATGCTTATCCGCAATAATATACCATAAGTATTCCTACTACAAAAATACAAATAAAAATTCAATAAAACAAAAAATGGGTAAGCTGTTTTTGCAGTATACCCATTTTCCTTAAAGATAGATATTATATGGTATTGTTAATTTAGTATATATATTGTACCTTTGTGCCGTCGAACTAAAGAGAATAAATTATGGATTGTCCTAAATGTAAAAGTAGTGAATATTGTAAAGCAGGTCATGCAAAAGGT
>Ga0123357_10001853_pt1 | contig 22941 bp, 13 predicted proteins | sample TergutEmb28metaG_FD_89873 | JGI IMG/M metagenome (GOLD analysis project Ga0123357, IMG submission 89873) | Embiratermes neotenicus P4 segment gut microbial communities from Petit-Saut dam, French Guiana - Emb289 P4 | ecosystem: Host-associated > Arthropoda: Insects > Digestive system > Gut ... | reverse complement strand
GCGTGAGTGACGCCAGCAAACATAAAAAATAAATATATAAAAAAAATTTTCTGTTTCTACTGTCTAACGACTATACATAGAGGATGTTATTTTATATATAAAATATATATATATATATATATATATATATATATATATATAGTATTCATTTCGGGAATATATACATACTGTGAATATTTGAATAAAGACACCGGAATACATCTCACAATTCTTGTTTTCCTGTTTTCGCTATAGAATAACTACCTACCTACCTACCTCCGTATCTATCTACCTACTTACCTAACTACCCTCTACCTATCCATCTGTTTAACTAACCAACCAACCAACCAACCAACCAACCAACCAACCTATCTAAATAACAAACTCACTAATCAACCGGTCAACCAAACGTCAACTTCACGGATCAGAATTTGTCTTCAGATCTAATATAATTTAATCTGATGATCAACTAGTCAAGGATTTTCGCCATTTTATGGAGCTCAAATTTTCATTACCTTCCTCACAAAATCCTACCACTTGTCCATATCCTGAGTCACCTGAAACCAATCTATGCTCTTCAATCTCCTGTAATTAAGATCCATTTAATTTTATCTTCCCATCTCCCCCTACGTCTACCCAATTGGTTTATTTCCTTCATATTTCCCACCAACACCCTGCATACACCTTTCCTCTTTTTTTTCGTAATTTGCACATGCCCCGCTTCACTCACTTTTCGTACTTTCATCATTCGGATAATATTTAGTAAGAAGTGTAAATAATTAAGCTTTTTGAACAGTGTCCTCTGGTCTCTGTTACTTCGTTCCTCTTGGATTCAAATATCTGACGCAGCACCCAATTCTCGAAAATATTAAGCCATGTCCTTCACTAAACGTGACTATTTTATTGTTCTTTATGTTGAGTAATTTTTTAAAATTTGTTACTGACAATTATCCGCCTATTTGTAATAATTATTAAGGGTGTCAAAATATTATTTTCAGAACAATCAAAAGTTTGGGTTTAGGTGATAATTTACATTACCATCTGCTTTGCTGTGAGTTCTAGCAATGTTTGACAAAACTTTCTGCACAACCAGTACTGTGTTTAAAAAAAAGGCCCTACAGAACGATAAGTGGTTAAATATTATATAACACTTCACCTGGTATACGAGGTATATAGATAAATTGTGCACCAAAGTTCAGCTTTAGAAGATATTAAACGCTCATATATTCAACTTCGAAAGGACTCAGTTGTTATCACTTTTATTACTTGAGACTTGTAGAGGCTCTTATGAATTTCTACGGACTGAGAAGTGGTTAAATATTATATAACACTTCACCTGGTATATATATATAAATTGTGCACCAAAGTTCTGCTTTAGAAGATATTAAACGCTCATATATTCAACTTCGAAAGGACTCAGTTGTTATCACTTTTATTACTTGAGACGTGTAGAGGCCCTTATGAATTTCTACGGACCGGATAAGTGGTTAACTGTGGACCAAAGGTCTACTTTAGAAGAAATTAATTGTTCATATTTTCCACTTTCAAGAGACACAAGTGTTTTTATTTTTCTCAGAATGCCCTTTCTACGCGACTTCTCTCTTGGGCAGGATGTCTGGTCCACAATATCACAGTGTATTTAATTAAGTTTAATTTTCATTGAAATCGATCGGGGAGGGGGTGGTACACGTACAGTCAATGACAGAATTGGTTAGTCCGCACTGTGGTAGAACAGTGGCCAGTCGGCATTGGCTGTATACTGTGCCGGCTGCCGGCCCGATGATTCTTACCAGAGCCGCAACCAGTAACATGATTTGGAGATTCATTTTCTTTTTGTTGGAGAAGAGTAATCTGTGAACAGTAAATGTAAAGGTAACAGGCTACAAGCCCAGACACTGATTTGATATATTTTGTTAACAAATAATAATGTTTCTTCGACAAATAGCATCAGTAAGCTTTCCTAGAAGACTTGTTCTGATGTAGGCTTGTCATTCAGGTACATCTGACATTAACTAGGTCTAGTTCCAAAAGCAAGTGTCTTTATTTGAATTTCGAAATTTTTTCAACTAGTCAAAAAATTTCCCTGTTATAAATTTCGAGCTGCCATTATGAAATAATCCATTCTCCAGCAGCATATAATATTTGACTAATTTCCATCTGTGAATTCTGGTGATTGGTCTTGAGTCATTTGGAGTGGAGATCTTTGTCCGTTTCTCATTCCCATTCCCTAATGTGTTACATATGTTTGTTTCATTGTCCTTCATTTAATAGTCCTAAGTCCTTCTGGGTTCGAAAAACTAATTTACCCGCTAAACAATAAGAGCTACGAATTATATATTCATTATTATCATCATAATCATCATCTATAGAATCATCGGCAGTCATCATCCTATTCACAAAGTTAGTTGTAATTGATGATATTTTGGGCGACTTAACAGAACACATTGTGACGTAAATGGAAGTAGATTGATAACTTTTATGCAGTCTACAGCGAACAAGCTGTCTCTTCAATCTCGATGATTATTATTTTGTAAATAAACTATTCTCGGAATTCAGTCAAACATTCACAAATCATCAATATAATGTCAAAGTTACCCAACACCATAACTGTCAGTGTGGCAACTCCAAGGTACTGAAAATAACAGACGGGAAATTAGAAGGAAAATAAGGGTGGCGTGTTCTTTGCGTATTTGGAATTCTTGTAATTTTCCCGTTTAAATGAGCCCATCGTGAACCATTTACAACCTTATCATAGCCTTCTGTCTTTATTTTTTAACCTGTCACATCTTTCTAAAATCCATTTACCGCATCCTTAAAACTGTATCTTGTACTGCTAGGTTTGCTTATCTTGCGTTGCGGGTCACTTGTCTCAGATCAAACACGTCATCAAATGCCCATATCTGCTATCCCCTTTGAGACTGTCTCGTAGTAAAGTGTTACCTGTACCTCATGTACGAGAGTAACGAGACCTTGAAGATGTAGGGATGGATTTCAGATGACAGAGAAATGGAAGTAACTGATGTGGAACATGGTAAGCAATATACACTCTCAAATGTATAAGAAGTACTTAAAAAAATTAAAACGATAAACAATTTCTGTGACGATGTATCATGCCTTTATGTTCTTAAGGGGGTGGCAGTATAGCATCACTTATTACTAAGCTCTGCACTAAATGGTCTTTTCGTGCACGAGACGGCCACCTATAGGTATGATGATACCAGAGGCTGTGTAATGCAATTTTGACCTCCTGATGATGAGCATATGTGCTCGAAACATGTAGAGGCATGAAATAAACTTATTGTAAAACAAAACTTTTGTGCATCAAGTTGGTTAATTACTGAGATAAATTCTCATACCTATTGTTTTTTGCACCCACTGAACTTCTTCACGGATAAAAGACTATGGCGCTGAATTCTCTACTTGTTTGCCGATTAAAGAGGCTATCGAAATTAACGACAAGCTATGATGAACTGCATTCCCAACAGGCACATCTAACCTAATATTTATTCTCTTCGTACTTTGCAAGTGAAATGCGCCCCGCCAGGCAGCTGTGTCTGATTTGTGATGATCAGCACGAATGGATGGAAGAAAAAAAGTGAGCCAGCCAAGTATGCTATATTTATTTTAATATCAACAAAACATGAGGCAGCGTACTGGAATAGCGGTATTGCTTTTGACTTATTTAAGTGCTGCCATACTCAAATCTTGATCGAAACACTGGATATTCTGAGTTTATAAAAATTATCCGACAAACTGGCCATGGTAGTGAAAGTATAATATGATAGAGGCCTCGTTTATTTATTTCCCAGTTCTTCCAGTTCAGAATACGCCGTACTTTCTTTGTCATGAATGCTGATTATTCTGCTTTGAAGTATTAGCAGCCAATTAATTTGAATCAATTTAAAATTTCCAAAAAATTCCACGACTTCCGGAACGTTGTGTTTTTGTAAAAAAAATCGACTATTGGGAAAATCAACAAAAGGAGAGTGCTCCAGAATATTAGCCTTAGTGAACTGAATTTTGTGTGTTACCTTTCAAATTTCAAATCCGTTATTTCATAACAAATATTAATAATTTCTACACTGCAGGGTATTTCCCTTTAAGTCATGTAATGGCTGATCCTGGGAATTTTGCAGTGTCAGGTACAGTGTGGGTGTTCTTACTTACAGAGATTGCGGGTTCGATTCCGAACGGAGGTTTGGATGTGTGCCTCTTGTAAGTGATTATTGTTCTCATGTAGAGGTCTCTACTAAGGGGCGATCCCTAGTCCAGAGGAGTCCTACAGACTGTGTGTGTTTGTGTGTGTGTGTGTGTGTGTGTGTGTCAGGGTACGAAGGAATGAAAGATGTACAATGGTATATAAAGGTATATAATGACTTTCACTAGTTACTCCGTGCAATAACGAAACCACTCCAGTAAAGGCATTATGTGCGCTACCATTCAACACTTAAACTGGTTATTATATAGAACAACGATACGGACTGCGATATGGTTTATAATTTGGATCTATTCGACACTTTAACTGTTTATTTCATGGATATTCGTAATAGGACCCAAATAATTTGAGGCATGGCTATTCTAACCATTCGAAATTTCAACATTACAGACATGAAGGCAGGCGAAAGCAATGAATGAGGATTCATTCGAAATTTAACGTCATGCTTGTTCAGACTTCCTGTGGGAAAGACCGCACCCGTTATGGTGGGACAGACTGTGGATAGCACATCAAAGCATTGAAATGAGAAACCTTTCGACTTGGTCACTATATATTTCGTGTATTAAGGGTCGGAATACATGTTAAGAATAGTTACCATTCGACACCGTACATAGAAATAAAATGCAATAACGCCCCAAAGTGTCTGCAAGTACTGAGTGGCCCATTACATGTCATAACATGCAATGATGAATCATTGCGTTCTTTAAATAGTATTCCATAGAAAAAGTTTCCAGGTTTTTGTAGAGTAAAGAACGACCTGACACATGTCACAGAATACAAAGAGGAGAAATTCGACAATTCAAAGATTTATTCCATAGAACAGCTACTTGTTACTTTCAAAGAAGTCCCGACATTAGAGCCTATAATACCCCAACTTAGTTACAGCAGTCAGTGCTTGATTTCCATATTCCGTCGAAGAATTGTACTTCAGATGCATCCGCACACTGTTTGTAAGATGTACAGGGCATATGTACTGCGTAAAATTAGAATTGGCACTGCGATTAAAAAAAACACTAAGCCTCGAAGAGGTGTACTTCCAGTCAGTCGTAGGGTGCCTATTCACTAACATAGTGGAGTCGAGTCAAGTCGAGTAGAAACGGACTTTATATTAGGATTTGGGGGGAGGGGGTAGCGGGGTTGAACACGGACCGAGTGCAGTCCAAACAAGTTCGCGCGAATCCAGCAACTCAAATACAGAACTCCACAGCGATGGGGAAATTTTGACCTGCTTTTCTTTGGCAGCATTGTCTGAGAAAAAGAGGTCGCTTTCGATAAGGGGAAAGATGTGTGTGTGTGTGTGTGTGTGTGTGTGCATCTAATTAACAGAAGAAACTGGAATGTGGAATATTTAGCTATATGAAGCCGGACCTGTTCGAAGATGAAAACAGACTGCATCGGTTCTATTTTATTTTATTTTGCAATGAACATTCACCGGTTTTAAAGTCTGCAGATTGTCTGGCGGTCTTTAAGTAAGAGAATTAACTTACGTGCTCCTGATGATGGGCGAAGACATCTCTCGAAACATGTAGAGCTGATTAGGAGTAAATAAAGAAACATATATAGTGGCATCTTGTTGGTTGTCACTTGCAAGTATACTATGATGCACGGAAACATGAACGACTTAAATCTGTTAGTACGCTCCCTTAATCTCTGCAGTGGAGAGACATAAGTGTTAGATTAGCTTTTCTGCAGGTATATCAACCCCGCAGGTAAAGAGACCATTAACTAATCCAATAGCAGTCTAGGGAGTGGAGGGCATAGGTTGTATTTGAACGCCTTGTTGAAGGAAACGAGAGTTCCGCGCCCTAGATTCGAATCCAGATCATCGGACACAGTGCAAGTGGGCGTTTTGAAATAAGTACTGAAGAATAAATACGAAATATAAATATGAATATTCAAAACTAATATATGAACTCACTTGGACTTTGAGACAAGTTGGTTCCCAGTCGAATTACGCAGACTACTAAATCCCATTCGTATTTATAGCGAGGGAAATAGGAGGGGAGGGTGGGTTTACGCGTATAATTCGGTATACACATAATTTACATGCAAGACAACAAATCAATTAATTTTGCACTCATATCTTGACACTGACTAAGACTTATTTTATTGACTACCAAAATTACGGTAAGATAATTAATAATCTATTTAATACCAGATGCCACACGTAAATTTATTCGTTTCTGTCATTTCAAATGACAACAACAGATCAACGAAGACACAAACGTGCCTCACAAAAATAAGAACACAACTACAAAACTAAGTGAAAGGAACTGTGCATTCAGTTGGATTTCATTGTTACAAAAAAATCTTTTTAATTTAATGAAAAACCTGTTTATACCTTGACGCTTACTGTTAAAATCCGTTTATTTACGAAAAACTAACTAGAGCAAAATATTATAATAAATTGTAAATTCTTTTACCTGACCATTAATAATAACACCAAATATGGGTTAATATATGTGGGGTTGAGTATAGGGGATCACGAAATTATGATGACGCAACCTGTATTTGACAGATGGACAGTCAATTACAATTATATGTGCAGAAAATATATTTCATTTTCTCTTAATGTTTGTTTATAAACTGCCTGCTTTCTCTTAAGGTTTTATGCCTGCATCAGGTGATGGTTTAAAGAAAAGCCGAAATATATAGCATGTTTTTATACAATGAAAGACATTATCTGGAAATGTAGTCGTGATTAACTGGTTGTATGTTGACTGGCCGATATAGGCTGTCCTCTTTTAACGATGGTATACGATGCTACAATTAGCGCTACAGAGTGAAACGCTTCAGAACGGTGAAACAAGCAGAAGCTACAATTGGTAGTTGAGGATTCAACCATCTGCCAGTAAAAAAGAGCTTTATTGCGAGTCCGTACAAATTTAGTCAAACATTTGGTGACTACAGTATGTCAAAATTTAAGCAAATAAAATCAGTTCTGAGGAAAGTTAAAACAGAACTGTCTATAACGCAAAACACTTTGGTCATTTAGTTGCTTTTTACAGTTGGGTTTGGCGGTCCCGAAACCAGTGTGAGTATTTACTGAAAGATTAAAGAAACAGTATTAAAACATTTTTTAGGGTGTGGGTGGATGAGTGAACGTAATAGTGCAGAGGTGACGGAATTAGTGAATGAGAGTTGAATATATGAATGAGAGAATGAATGGTGAAGGCATGTTGGTAGGAAGGAAGGAAGGAAAAAAAGAAAAGAAAAATTAACGCGTTGTTGACACTAATGCCACTCTTGCACGGACTTGGTCGCCTCTAGTGTGATGAGAGTTTTCTAAAACTTCTAGAAACATGAGTGAAATTAATGAGGACAATCAGGACATGACGTTGTTCTATCAAAGTGCATGAAATTGATATTCATCAAGTGTTTGTACAAATGAACGGCTGCACCTGGACAAATGTTTTCTCACACGTGGGACCAACAAATTAAAATTGACAGAGACAAATGAATCCAATTCATGTGTTTTGCCTTATCACATATACAGAAGGCCTATTGTTGGTGCAAAATTCCTTGATTACTGTTCGTTGTGATGGTCACGGTCTGTATTCAGCACGTACGCCGACCGTGGTAGTAAATCGGCACGACTCTGAAAATGTAACGAAATTTTGTATACGTCAGTTATACTCACCTTGTAATGGTTACTTATTACTCCATGGGGCAGAGTCCTTCTTGAGAAGCTACATGTTTTGCAGCTGGTCAAGGAATTCCCCAAATTTTATGAATCTCGACGTTTCATTGCCTCATTCACAAGTGCCCGCCACCTGTCTATCCTGATCCAGCTCGACACTGTCCATAAACCCACATCCCGCTTCCTGAATATCCATCTTAATATTACCCTCTAATCTACGCCTGGCTATGCCAAGAAGTCTTTTACTCTCAGGTTTCCCCACCAAACTCTGTATACGCCTCTTCTCATCCCCTTCCCGCTACATACCACGTCCATCTCATTCTTCTCGATTTTATCACCCGAACAATATTGAGTAACCAGTACAGATCATTAAGATCATTATTATGCAGTTTTCTCCAATCCTTTGTTATCTCCTACTTCTTAGGCCAAAATATTCTCCTCAGCACCCTATTCTCAAATACAACTAAGCCCACTTTCCTCCCTCAATGTGAGCGACCAAGTTTCACACCCATACAAAACAAAGGGCAAAATTATAGTTCCATATATCGTGCTCTTTAAATTGTTGGATGGCCAATTGGAAGACATACATTTCTGTTCCTTATGATAACAAGCTTTCCCTGACTTCAGTCTGGTCTTAATTTCTTCTTGAATAGAATTTTGATTTCGTAAGGTTGTTCCAAAATATTTGAACTCCTCCACTTTTTCGAAGGAACTATTATCAGTTCTTATTCTGTGACTTTGTCTTGCATTCTGATCTCGAGACATAACCATGTACTTAGTTTTATCACCATTTACTTCTAGTCTTTTTTCTTTTCTAGCAACTACCAAAGCTTCTGCCTTTTCCTTTACAGTACGTACGCTTCCTCCAAATATTTTAACATCATCAACAGAAACCATACTGATTTGTACAATTTAATTTCAAGCCATCCTGGTTTACCTGAACCCTCCTAATTGTGGACCCTTAAGCAAAGTTAAATAGCAATGGTGATAGAACAATTCCTTAATTCAAACCATTCCTAGTAGGAAACATATCAGACAAATTCTATCCTACACGGCCTCTGCTATACGTTTCAGTCAGACACAATTTCGTTAGCCTTATCAGTTTCATGGGGATACTAAACTCAATGAGAATATCATAAAATACCTCCCTCCCTCCTACCTGAATCATAAGCTTTCTTGAAGTCCATGAAGAGCTGATGCACTGCTTCGTTTTATTCCAATTTTTTCTCAAGTATTTGACGAATGCAGAATAGATGATCAGTGGTTGATCTGTAGCGTCAAAATCCACATTGATGATCCCCAATAATTTCCCTTGCATATGGAGTTAACCTTGACAGCAGGATGTTGGATAAAATTTTGTACGTTGTTGGCAAAATTGATATGCCCCTATAATTACTACAATCTGTTTTCTCCCTTCTTATGTATAGGTAAAATGATCGACTCCTTCCACTACTCAGCAACTGCTCCTTATTCCAAATAGACATAATAATTTTATGAAACTCATAGCGAATTTTTCTACCCCCTGCTTTAAACAACTCTGTCTTTGAATTGTTCAGTACCAGCTGATTTGTGACTTTTTATCTTTTCAATAGTCAACCCAACCTCAAAGGCACTCAGCTCAGGCACTAGTTGTTCTGCTGTGTGTATTTCTGTCTACCTGACATTATTTACCGCATGTAATTCATTAGATGGGAGAAATAGTTCATCCACCTCCCCAAACTACTGTGGGAGTCTGTAATCAAATCAATCTTCTCATTCTTTTCTTTATGTTCAAGGATGGTAATCCTTCTTAAAATCATTTATGCCCCTGTACAAGTCCCTAATATTTTTTACCTTGCGTTTAGTTTCAAGTTCCTCAATTTTATCTGTCAGATATTCCTTTTTTTTCTGAAATGACTGCTAGCTTCACGTTTTACCTTGTTCAGATTATCTACATTGTTTTGGTTTGGATCCTATGCCCGCTGCATTTTAGCCTGCTTCCTTTAATCTAAAAAATGTAAATATTCTTCATCACAATATGGTTTATGCTACTTAAATTCATGCAGATCTAAATTCCAATTACCCTCGTTTTTTATATTCTCTTTAATTTTCTCCCAAACCCTATTTATGTCCTCGCCATCACCTTATTTCTCCAAAGCTGCAGACCTCTTTGTAATCTCATTCCGATACTGGTTCCTAATCTCCAGCTCATTTAGCTTCCTCAGATTATATCTTTCGCCATCCAACTTCTGTGCTGCTTGATTACTTACTGCCAGTTTTTCTCTAACTTTTACAACCACCAGATAGTAATCGGTATCACAGTCAACTCTCCTGAAACTTCGAACATCTAGTGTACTCGAATGTCAACTCATCTATCAGTATGTGATCAATCTGGTTATGAGTCTTCCCATCAGAAGAATTCTAGATGTACTTACGAAAGTTTCGGTTTATGAACATCATGCTCTTAAAACTAGATTTTTTGATGCTGTAAAGTTTTTTATTCTAACACCAATATCCGTACTATCCTGATGTAGACTCTCATTCCCAATTGTCGGTTTGAATATATTCTCTCTCCAAACTTTTACATTAAAATCTCCAAATATATTTTTCATATGGTGCTTAGGAAAATGATTAACGACCTGCTCTAATTCCCCATAGAACTGTCTTTTTAATCATCACTTTTCTCCTCACTTGGTGCATGCACATTCAAAACAATGAAAAAAACCAGCGACCTCTCAGAACTATATGTGACATCCTATCGTTAAACTGCTTTCTTAAATGCTGATCCTATTATGTTATGTATAATAAATCCTGTCCCCAAATGATTATTTTCGTTTCCTTTTCCATAGAAAAAGTTATAATCTTACAATGCCCCCTTTTCCATCTAACCTCCTCCACGCCCACTAAATCTAATGTAAATCTAGATAATTTCCTGGCTGCTGCTGTAATTGAACCTAACCTCTACGGCCTACTAACATTCCAAGTACGAAATCTTATGTCTCCTTTTCGCTGCTTAGTTCGTACCAAAGTATCATTCCAGGTCCGTGGGAAGAGTTCATGTTTCTTAACAAAGCCAGTTGTTATGGCGAGGAGTTTTTTTGGAACCTCACGCAACCCCTATGCTGTAGGAACGCCTCTTGTCTGCTGTCCGCTACGGCTTATTCAATATATTCGCACCCAAACTCTATACTGAAGGCTGTTCCTCCATCCGCAACCTGAACGCGCCATGCCGTGGTGACAGGGACCCCACACATCACCGGACCATGTAACGGTAAAATTCAAAATTAGTGTTAGGTTTTGTAATAATCGTATATATACTGATATTTGGGTGGTATTTGTATGTTTATTTCTTTTATCTGTTGTCTCATATATTAGCCTTTTTTATGTTGATTGAATCCCTGCGACGTGTGGTGGTATCTTCCGTGTTTTCTGAAGTTACTATCCAGTATTTTATCGTTACGTTATTTACTCCTTAAGTTAGGTTTGCTGTAATTTAAGGTTATATTTTAAATTAATATTGATATACGAAATTAGTAATTTTAGAATGTAATTTTAAGTATTTTTAATTTCGATTTAAATTTTAAATTTCCTTATCGACAGTATGATTTTAACAACCGAATGTGTCCGTAATAACTCTCTAAAAAAAGCAGGTGACGTAGTAGATTTTCTGGTCAAAATAAAGAATACATGCTCCATACGAAGGTAAGTTTCTGTAATAATAAGGCGATAACTTTAAATTTCCTTATCACATAAGAGTAACAACTCACAATGTGTAATCTAAATAAACATCACGTTCATCGAAAAGCGTTTGTTTCATTACACGGACTGCTATACACATATACATAAGTATATCACAGGTACCATAGCTGCAGTGTAAGGGTCCAGTGACTACTAATCTAAAAAAGTGTTTAAATTTTGTCGATAATAATTTGTACCCGTACAACACCAAATGATTTGGGCTTGAACACGTGCTTCCTGATATCCTTCAAGCGTAACTTTAACAAGAAATAATTAATTGAAAAGCTTACCTGAATTTAAAAGAAAAGTGCAGTTTATCAAGGGAAATTTCCCTTTACATCGTAATACATAAACATAACTTCTTATTATCATTTTAAACCTGCAGTATTGAAATTATTTGTCCGTAAGTCCTGTAAATGCGACAAAATTCTCAAGAGCACATCTTCAAAAATGAACATGTTTACATTTTCTAACAACCTGCAGTAAAGAATTTATTATATCGTAAATTACAACCAAACTATATTCCGAATCTTTCTCCATAGAGAAAATTTGTGACTTTTCATATGTGTGTTTCCAAATTTTAAAATTGTGTCTTCCGATCTATTACCAATTTAAATGGTAAAAGGATATGTTGTGAGGAGAGACGGTGACTATTAATATTAAGAAGTGTATATCGTTAATGATGTTTATTTATTTCATTCCGATATACGGGGCAATGTCATAAGATTCAATTGCAAAAGTATTTATAGCCGCGGTCTTTTTAGCACGGAGTGGTATCAGGTGGAGGCTGGCAATTAGCTAGCCACACGTACCATGTCATAAGTAACATCGTCGTCCAGGAGACCTGGAGACAAGGATGACATGTTTATAGATGGAGTGATACGTGTCAGATTTCATTAACAAGTTTCTGTATATCTCAACATTTTAATGGCAGGATTTTGCGTTTTGTCTGCAGAGGGAATGGGTATTTAAACATTTTGTATTTCTCTGAGAAACGTTAGTGATAATTTCACTTAATAGCATAAGGTTTATTTTTATTGGTCATTGTAGATTCATTGTGTTCCCTGTGAGGAAGGAAGTAAATTTTAAAAATTATTGGGAAACATTTCATGCTTCAAAGTTCTAACCAATAACACTTCGTGGTAAATATATGTACCACATACTAAAACATTAATGACTCTCTATTTTACCCATAAATATATTGACGTGTTTCATATGCGTTAAATTACCGGTCTTTAGGATGTACATGCAGTGTGTTTTCTGTAGTATAAGAACCAGAATTTCAAAAATATTTTGTGATGAATTTTTTTTAGGATGTGTATATTGTCTCATCATTGGTAATAAAGAATTGTTACCTTACACTCAGGATTAAAATATGAAGAACTGTTTGAAAGAAAAACAGACGTTTATGTGAAATTGATGATGATAACCTTTGTGTCTCGTGACATGTTGTTACTGGTGGTATCAGTAATTGACAGAAAATAATAGTTTTGAATGGAACGGTTTAGTTTCTTTCACATTTCAATTCGTCTTCTAAATGAAAATTAAATCTTTTTAAAATTCGTCGAGTATAGCGTAGTCCGGGAAATGTCGGCTGGTATAGTGTCAGATAAACTCAAAAGTGGAACTTTACACATGAAGCGTAAATATTGGGCCTGGCCGACATAATTGTGGAAATTTTTGACTGTATAGATTTCCAGATAATTTGTAAATTGGATCTCACACACAAATTTTAAATATTGTCCTTGGCTGATGTTACTGTGTTATTGTTTAAAAATAGTCACCTGAAGCCAATATCATAATATTATTATATGGACAATATTCTTTATATTAGTATCTTTAAATGCCTAATATATGGAACTGAATGATGGTGGAAATTTATGATTATCATATTAAACATAATTATTTCTTTCGAAAAGTGATTACATATTTTGGAAATCAAGTTTCTGAATCGAAAACTGAGTCTCTAACACTGCGATAACCCTTTAATCGGGACACATCCAGTTCAGGTGGCAAACCCGGCTATTTCCAAAACACCATGGATAGGATACTGTTATTTGAGCCTATAGTGCCGAGATTGGAATGGAGGAATTGTGCTGAAACGAATTTTACACCGTTTATCCAGTGGTAGATTTTTCTCCTTTATAATTTAAATCACGGATTTACAAAATTCCGATCTAATCCTCCTCTTGCTTCAGTACCTCAGCATGGTACGTACTTTATGTTATATATTTTTTATCGATACTCACTGCTACAGACGATGTTACATTCCCCTCCGGGACCATCGTGCCCGCAACAGCATTTGCTGTTTTTCTAGGAAAATGGAGAGACAACACGGACTTATTTATAAGAAATCAATCAGAAAAACGATTTTGCGACGACTGTCATTTTTGGCAGAAATTGGACATTAGATAAGACGCCCTTCCCATTAAATAATTTTTAATTCCCAATTAAAAATTACCTGTGTCTTCAGTATCTTAAGTAAGTCTTCAGAAACGTTACATTTCGTTTTTCGAGATGTCAATCTTATCGTTTCAGAAGAATGTGTCGCCTTTACCTTCACGGACTCAATGTCCATTCTCCTGGTCCTAGGACCGTGGATCCTTGAAGAACAAATTCTGTTTCGAAACGTGCGGGAATCGCCCAAGAAGGCAGCATTTCTTACCAGAATTACTGAATCGTCTGCCGTGAAACTGATAACATGGTCTCGCGTCTATTTAGTACATCCGGCATGGGAACAAGTATGGGTATATGTCGCTTTAGAACAACAGCTAGGTCAGTTAGTAAAGAGACTGGATGTGGACCGCAGTTCGCTTCTTTCCAGGGCTTTTTTATCACTAATTCCAGACGGCCTCTGGACACACCAAGTCACAGATTCAATAGACACCAACATTTTAGGCTCTGTATTTGAGTCCACTAATTACTACATGATAAGATGTAAGTGTAGGAAAAAATAGCTGTCTTATTGACTGTTACGCTGTGTAGTTTTGTTGGTGAAAACCTGCGGAAGATGTTTGTCAACGGCACTTAATCAGACCTCAAAAAAACGTGATCGTGACTTCTCTGACCTCAGAATTAAATGTCTGGAATTTATAGTAGTATGGTGAAAGAGAAATGTAGCACCCACAGGAGGTGGAGAGAGTCGCATATCTGTTTCTGTCTGTGTCGTCACAGGCCACATGTGTTTAACTTGATGTGCATTATAGCATAACTTATGAAGGGTTTGACTATTGTATAACGTGACATACGTAAGGTAGCACAAAGGAAATTTTTGCGCCATCAAAAATATCAGCACGGGATTCCATTATATAGAAACAGTTAACAGCGAAAGCTGTTTGTTTTATTTGTCTGCTTGAAATGTATTACAGTACAAAAGAAAGACAATATGCAGCTGTTCCCTGAGCAAGCTTCGAACTAACGAACCCCTTGTTGGAATGGTCCATTTTGTAGTGCAGTTATCCGGAAGAGACTGAAATCGACGCTTCCATCGAAGCAGTGTCCCCCTACTGCCGCCGCTCTCATTCACTGTTACTGACACCCTGTGACGTGTTGTTGTGTCCTCTGTGTTTTCTGGCGTTACTATCCAGTACTTTATCGCTACGTTATTTTTTCCTTAAGTAAGGTTTACTTCACTTTAAAGTTATATCTTGAATTATTATTGATGTACAAAATATGAAAGTTGTAATTTTAAAGTGTAATTTTATGTATTTTTAATTTAGATTCAGATTTTAAATTTCGTTACCGACATTATGTACGTTAAACAACCGACAGTGTCTTTAAATAACTCACTCTAAAGATATAGAGTGTCGTATGTAGTTCTTCTTGTTAAAATAAAAAAAATGCTCCATACAAAGAAAAGTCCCTGTATTAACAAGGCGATAATTCTAGTATTTCCTTATCGCATAAGAACAACAACTTATCATTTTTACTCTAAATATCCATCACGTTCATCGAAAAACGTTTGTTTCATTACACGGATTGTTTTATATATAAGACAGGTGACAGAGCTGCAGTGTACCGGTCCGCTGTGTTGTGATCTAACAAAGTGTTTTAATTTTGTCGATAATATCTTGTACTCATAATAGACCAAATGATTTAGGCTTTAACATGGGCTTCCTGATTTCTTCCGCAGTTTGGTATATAATCAATATATTATTCCTTAACTTAATTTTACTATCCTTTTCCCTTCACTTTGTAACCGTCGCAAGACACACATTTCAATAGATGACGTCTTGTCATCAGTAATTTTGATAACCTTTAAGGGAAAGAACTTGACTTTCCGTGCTTAACGGTTTTAGACTGTCATTCCAAGGTTCTTCAAAAATGGTATGGGCCATCTGCCTATTATGAAGAACTATTTCCCTTTCCTTGCGAATATCAGTATTTGTAAAAATGCTTGTCTTGTTAAATCAAGGCAACTGCTGAAGACACGCAGTTTAAGTGTCTTAACCGTAACTGCAAAGAGAAATAATTCATTGAAATGTTTACGTGAATTTAGAAGCAAAGTGCAATTTATCAAGGAAAATTTCCCTTTACATCATACTCCAAACAAACATAAATTCTTATCATCATTTTAAGCTTGCATTATTGAAATTATTTGGCCGTAAATCAATTGATTGCGACACAATTCTCAAGTGCACATCGTCAAAAATGAAAGTGTTTACATTTTCTGATAACATGCAGTAAAGAATTTATTCAATCATAAATTATATCTAAACTGTAATTCGGGTCTTTCCCTATACAGGTAACTTATACCGTTTTATATGTGCTTTTCCAAATTTTAGTTTCAAAATTGTATCTACGGAAGTTTAACTGTTTAAATGGTGACTGGATATGTTGTGAGGACAGACTGTGACTTTTAATGTAAACAGTGTGTATCTTTAATCAGTTTTATTTATTTCATTCCGATATACAGAGCAATGTAATAAGACTCAGTTACGAAAGTATTCATAGCCACGGTCTGTTTAGCACGCAGTGACGGCAGGCGCGGGCTGGCACTTAGCCTGCCACCCGCACCATGCCTTAAAGCCGTGACGTGCGTAGATTTCTTTGGCACAAGCGAAGTCATCAGCAACATTGTCGTCCAGGAGCTCTGGAGACAAGAATGACATGTGTACAGTAGGAGTGATACATACGTATTAGATTTCATTAACAAGTTTCTTTATACATCTACATTTTAATGCCAGAGTCTTTGCGTTTTGTCTGCTGAGTGTATTTGTGTGTTTTTTGTGTTTCTGGAAAACGTTAACGATAATTTAACTTAATAGCATTAGGAATTTTATTTTGCCATTGGAGGTGCACTGTGTTTCCTTTGAGGTAGGAAGTAAATTTTTAAAAGTATTTGGAGACTTCTTGTTTTTCTAAATGTTAACCAATAACACTTTGTGGTAAATATATGTACCATTTACTATAATATTAGTAACTCTGTGTCTTATCCTTATAATATATTTATGTATTTCACATGATTTAACATACTGAGCTTTATAATGTACATGCAGTGTGTTTTCTATTGTATAGGAACAGAAATATCAAAAATTTACTGTGACCATATTACTTCATTAGGATTTACATGTTGTCTCATAACTGGCAGTGAAGAATTATAAATGTTACCTTACACTCAGGATTACAATATGAAGTACTGTTGGAAAGAAAAACAGACGTTTATGTGAAATTGATGGTGTTGACCTTTGTAACTCAAGGCATGGTGTTACTGGTGGGGACAGTAACATAAAATAAGAATTTTGAATGGTACGGTTTAATTTTTTTACTTTTTAATTCGACTTCTAAATGAAAATCCAATCTTTTTTTTTAATCCGTCCAGTGTAACGTAGTCCGGGAAATATCGGCTCGTATACTGTCAGACAAACTCAAAATCGGAAATTTACACATGAATCGTAAATATTGGCCCTGGCCGATATAATTGTGGAAACGTCTGACTGCATAGAGTTCCACATAACTTTTAAATAGGAACTCACGCACCAATTACAAGTATTGGCCTTGGCTGATGTTACTAATTTATTGTTTAACAATGTATTCACCTGAAAACGTGTATCCTAACATTGTTATGTGGGCAATGTTCATTATATTAGTATTTTTAAATGACTAATATGTGGAACTGAATGATAATGGAAATTTATGTTACATTATACATAATTATTTCTTTCGAAAAACGGTTAAAATTTTTGAAAATTCGCCAGAATATAGCTGCAGTCACGTAAGTTAAAAGTTTCTGAAGGACGAATATCAGATGTGAAGATTGAATTTCTAACGCTGAGATAACCATTTAATCGGCACACATTCAGTCGCGATGCCAAACCCGGTTATTTCCAAAACACCCTGGACATGATGCTGTTGTTATTTGAACCGAAAATGCAGAGATCAGAATGGAGGAATTGCGCTGAAACGACTTTTACACTTTTTGTTGAGCGGTAGACTTTTCTCTTTTATAATTTAAATCGCAGATAAACCAACTTCCAACCTAGCTATCCTCTTGCTGCAATATCTCAGCATGTTATGTACTTTGTTACATATTTTACGTCAATACTCACAGCTACAGGCGATGTTGCAGTCTCCTCCGGGACCATTGAGGTCGCACCAGTATCTGCTGTTTATCTTTAAAAATTCAAAAACAACACAGATTTATGTATAAGAAAGCTCACCAGCAGAGGTATTTTGGGATGGCTGCCATATGTGACGGAAACTGAACAGTAGACAAGACGCCCTTCCCATTAAATGATTTTTTTTTAAATTCTAAATGAAGAAAGTAATTTAGTCTTAAACATTGCATCTTCAGGAACGTGACATCGCGTCTCTCCAGATGGTATTCTTTGCGTTTCAAAATAATGTATCGCCTTTACTTAAAGGGCTCAATGTCCACTTTTCCAGGACATAGAGCTTGAATACTTGTAGTCCAAATTCTGTTTCGCAACCTCTGGTAGTCACCCAGGAAGACAGCGTTGCTTTCCAGAATTTATGAAACTTCTGCCATGAAACTGAAAACACAGTCTTGCGCCTATTTAGCACTTCCGGCATGGGAGCAAGTTTGGGTGTGTATCGCTTTAGAACAACAGGTGAGTCAGAACAGTAATGAGACTGGATGCGGACCGCAGTTGGGTTCCTGGCAGGGTCTTTATATGTCCAATTACAGACCGCCTTTGGGCACACCCAGTCACAGATTCAATAGATACCGACATTTAGTTTTGGTATTTGTGTCAACAAATGGCTACATGATAAGAGGAAAGTGGAGGGAACCAAGATTTTCTAATTGACTGTAACTCTGTGTGGTTTATGGATGGGAACCTGCCGATGGTGCCTGTCAACGAAACTGCACTTTGTCTTACCTTAAGAAAACATATCTGTGACTGCTCTGACCTCAGAACTAAACGTCTGGAACTTATAGTAGTGTGGTGTTAGAGAAATGTTGCACCTATAGGAGGTGGAGAGAGTCGAATATCTGTTTCTGTCTGTGTCGTCACAGGCCACATGTGTTTAACTTGATGTGCATAATAGCATAACTTACGAAGGGGGTGACTATTGTATAACGTGACATGCGTAAGGTAAAGGTAAAGGAAATTGTCACACAAGTAAAAGATCAGTACGGGATTCCGTTATACAGTATCAGTTAACAGTGGAAAGCTTTTTGTTTTATTTGACTGCTGGAAAATTATTTCAGTATAAAAGTAAGGGAATATGCAGCCGTTCTCCGAACAGGCTTGAAGCTAACGATTCCCTACTTAGAATTGTCTGTTTTGTGGTGCACTTACTTGGAAAAGTCCGTAATCGTAGCTGTCTTCGCTATTGGGTCCCCCCTTTGCTGCGGCGTTGCCGCCACTCTCACTCATAATAAGGCACACCCCTGAGAACAGGAAAACTCTGGGGTCACAAATTTGTTGTGGGCGGGAAATAAGTACAGAATTTGTGCAGCGACACACCTGTGTTCCGTTGACTCTGGGGAAATGAACGCTTGTGGTTCTGAAACTGTGTACAGTTGCGCATTCTCTTTTGATTTCTTCGTGTCCGAACCGGTTGCAGGGATGTATTTCGGGGATTTATTTCTCTTCACTCGTACAAGAATTATGGTCGAAAATAACACTGTCGGAACTACGTAATGAATCTAACACTAAGAATGTACAAATTCAAGTTGGAGATTTTCGTATGTCTACTCACAGTCAGGAATAAAGATTAATCCCTTTCACAATGTATATAAAATTAAGTTTGCTCTGTTTAAGTTTGTGACGTCGCTTCATTTAGTAGAAGCTTACGAACGTCTCGGAGATTCTACTCCCTTTCTCCAGTCCAGAATGGAAGGCGGCAATGGGTAAAAAATGAAGACAAAATAATGATGCCTTATGCTTCTATTTCATCAGTTGTCTTCTCAGAAACTCCTGAAGAGTTTTCGATAAATGCCATACCCAACATTCGATGTTGTGCGGTGTATTTAATTTTCTATGTTGTAGGCAAATCGGTCGTAGTAATGAATTTGATCGATTTTATGGGTAAAGGCACGACTAATAATTTTGATTAATGATATCTTCAATTTGTGATTAAGGATATATATATATCTGTGTGTGTGTGTGTGTGTGTGTGCGCGCGCGCGCTTGTGTGTATGTGCGTATGTGTTTCGTTTTTAGATGAGGTGAATATACATATGAATATGATTTGTATTACTGTAATAGCAACAAGTACCCAACCAACCAACCAACCAACCAACCAACCACCAACCAACCAACCAACCAACCAACCAACCAACCAACCAACCAACCAAGTAACTATCTCCACACAGCACACTTCGTTTGAAATCTAATGTCATTAGAAAGTAAAGAAATTCCCCGCATTGTATGGAAATCCGAAAGTTCATTACAGGCTTCAAAATAACAGCTATATCACCCTACCCTGGCGTTGATGAACGCAGTCCTCGCTCTTCAAAACGATTTAATTACACATTAGTTGTAATATCATCCCCCGTTTATTCCTAGGTCTTTCTATGTGGTCTTTATCCAACTCCGTCCTCCACCACACGTTTCGCATGCCCGCTTATCTCAGTTTCTCATTTCATCCGTTAATAACCGGTAAGGGTTTCAAATAAAGAAGCTCCACCTTGTATAATATTTTCCTGTCGCCACTTAACTCGTACCTCTAAGGCCCAAATATATTCCTCAGTTCCCTGTTCTCGAACAACTTCAACTTTTGTTCTTCCGTCAGCGTGAAGTATTTTGTTGTTTGTGGTATATTAATTTTTTTTTTATTTTTAACTTCCTTGCAGAGAATTGTAGAATTATTGGGAAAAATTTTAAAGGCTGTGAACAAAGCTGTGTGTTCGACATCAAAATCAAAACACTTTTCAAAATAAGATGTAACCTGAACATCCGGTTTAGTAGGAAGTGCAACCGGTGTTTGGCAAGATCGCCTGTAAATCCAGTTTTACTGTTCGAAAGAATAGTTCCTCCAATTCCTCGCTCCGTTTTAAACAGGCCAGTTCAATATATTATTTTTAAATATGTTCTCTAGGGTAAGCCGATTTTGAAGAGTGGCTATTACAGTAACACATTTAATAGATGTCACCGCCATTTCGAAGGCGCACCATGCCAGGTTTTTCTTTAGGTTCATGTCGTAATTCTACAAACATCAGGAGGAAAACATGCTTTGAAATTTGGCAGACTTCGTATATTCTTCGGGCTTTGCCAAGATAATTCAGTTACGTTCCATTTACAATAGTACAAATCACAAAACAGTATATTTCAATGTGTTTCTAATAAAAGTGGGAAAACATAATGTTTAAATGTTATAAACAAAATCTTTTGAAGATTTATCAAAGCCGAAAATGTCACGAGAAATGAAGGGAAATATCCGAAAAAACTGGCATACGAATATCGGTATAAACTAAATGAGATTTAAGGTTGATATAACGCAGCTTAATACACTAAGGTCGACACAGACAGGCCGGATTACATCACACGTCATAATGAATTTCTATCTGATTTTGAGTTCACACATAACGATGAAGAGAACAGTGCTCCAGTACTTCAGTTGATTTAATTAAGTAAAGTGAATGATAAACCTGCCATATATATATATATATATATGTGTGTGTGTGTGTGTGTGTAGTACATGAAACGTTTTCATTCTTGTCACATATTCCACCTTTTAAGAAACCCGAAGTTATATTGCTCTGTTTAGAATACCCCTTACCCGCAATTTTTCTTGTGAGCATGATTAATCAATTCCACACCATCACAGTATATTTTAAAGATCAGTTTTAAGTGAGAATTTTTAGGAAGTTGCTGTACTTACAGTATGGAATGTTAGTGTTAATGCCATTGTTTCTTAAAAGTGTGACCACTTGGCACCGACTGTATTTTATGCCGGCTGTCGGCCCGATGATGTTCACCAGCGCCAAAGCCAATAACATGGTTTGGAGCGTCATTGTCACTTGAAGAAAAGCAATATATGAACAATAAATGTAAAAATAACAGGATCAAAAGCCAACTAGTGTTCCGGTAACATGTTGATAACAAGGATTATTCTGTTCGACAAATATCCTTCGATCAATTTTAACAGGGGAATAGTTTCAATGTACGCCTGTTATGCAGGTATATTATATACACTGAAAATCAAGTCCCAAAGAGGTGTGTCCTTCTTTGAGGTTTTAAAGTTTTCAACTTGTCAAAAGAAATGTTGTCTTTTGTAAATTCGAGTTGTCACTATGAAATAATCCCTTCCGCGAATTCATATCGTATTTGACTAAATTTCATCTGCGAATACTAGTGACTTGTCTGAGGTATTGCGAGTGGATATCTCTCTATCCATTTCCCATTTCGCTTCACATCTGTGTTATATGTATTTACCTCATTGTCCTATATTTAATCATTGTAGAACGCCATGGTTTGTTAACCTGATACTTTTGGTGAACAAAAACAGTTACAAATTATGTATTGATTATAATCATAACCATCTTCGTCATCTTCGCTATTGATAACCCCTTTCACGTAAATCGTCTGTAGTTTGTAATATTATAGGTGATTTAACAGTGCATATTGGGCGTAAATGGATATGGTTTCATGTATTTTAAACCACGTAGTGTGGAAGAGTTGTCGATCTTGAAAAATGATATTTTGTAAATAAGCATTTCGTGGTTTCAAAACATCCCTTAATGTGTCATCCATTTAATGTCACACTAATGCAGCAACTTAATGTTCTTTATCGACTTAACATTATGACTACTGAAACTGTTGGACGTAAAATTACAGCGTAGCAGGTAATTTTTGCACCTTTCAAATTTCAAAATTCTTCCCTTTCAGACAATACAGTTTTAAGAAAGTTTACAAAAAAAAAAAAAAAAAAAAAATAATGTATTTTTTTTTTTTTTTGTTATTGTCTTTCACAATAATTC
>Ga0123357_10001852_pt1 | contig 22950 bp, 16 predicted proteins | sample TergutEmb28metaG_FD_89873 | JGI IMG/M metagenome (GOLD analysis project Ga0123357, IMG submission 89873) | Embiratermes neotenicus P4 segment gut microbial communities from Petit-Saut dam, French Guiana - Emb289 P4 | ecosystem: Host-associated > Arthropoda: Insects > Digestive system > Gut ... | reverse complement strand
GAATGCAGAAATATGGGGAAAGTAAAACGACTCAAATTATGATGGCAACTGTACGTCACGTGACTTCCAGTTCGGGACTTTAAAAATCTTAGAGCGATGGGTTTTTGTTCGTTTGAGTGTACACCAATCAACCAAAATTAATTTAATAAGTTCCCCTTCTTTCAACACGACAGTAAACCAGTAAAAGGGAGCGAAGGCGTACATAACTGGTAGGTTCATTTTCGTCACTTGTCCTCATGAAACTTCTACGGCTGCAAGTCCGAGAAAATCAGATTACAGGATATCCTTGGGCAGAAATAAAAATGATATATTAAGGCATAATCTTCATCTATTTACATGCCAAATTTCTTATTCCCATACATAAGCAAATGAATGCTACAATTCAATATCTCTACTTTATCTTAAGTACCCCGCAACTGGACTCCACCTGTCCCACAATATGTTATTGCCTACGTGATTCTGCCTATTTTTCATAATTATCTCGTAAATGTCATAATTTTCAGAAGTTATGTATTTGAAGTAGAATAGGTTTTCATTTTTCACACAACTTGTATCGGACACTTTCTCATTTTAAAAATAATTCAGTGACATACACGCACTCACGTCTTCGAGTAAACTGCCAGAGGTTTTTGTCCAATTCTAAGCAAACTTTTACGGCAAAATTTCATAAAAGTCCTCTGTATCCAACGTCACGGAAATTCATCCAGTGGAAGCCCAGTTGTTCCACGCGGAGACACAGGCAGGCATGACAAAGCTAACATTCGTTTTTCGCAAATCTGCGAACGCGCCTAAAAATGATTCCTTAAGTCAATGTAAAAATTCAGTAAAAAACTAAGATTAGGAAAAACGTACTGGAAACCACTGTTATACTCATCACAAACTGCACTATATCACACCATTATTCCATATAGATTTTGTAAAATATTAAAATATTCAATACGGTATTTTGCCCTTGTAACATAACTGCAAGACAAAAATGCTATCGATCCCTTGGCCAAGCCTCGTGGACCAATGAAGAGTCCACAGACCACGCTTTCAGAACCATTACACTAGTAGACAGCCTACACGACCCTGGTGTTATTCTTTGAGCTTGCATGTACTTCAGAATTTCTTTTATTTAGTGTGAATTAAAAATCAGTAACTTGAACACCGTATGTGTCTTCGATACTTGAAGAACCACACACAACAATTACCGCTACTGACAATCCTTCAAAAACAGAGATTAACCTGAGTTATAATTAAAGGATCGGTCCGTACCATGCAGTAAACACTCTTCGCCTCGGTTATAAAAACCAGTAATTTCATTCTGTCCTTAATATCATGTAGTCTGTTTTGCAACAGATACATAGCCTCTTCCAAAGACAGTTCTCCAGAGAATGCGATCTCGTGCTTCCTCCTTCAATTTTCAGTGCTTTCCCATTTCCTTAAGGTCATGCAGTATCTGCTTACATTTTCTTTCTCGTTTTCCTTCTCATCCGTAACGTATTTTAGAAAGCAGTTCCTATACAAGCTGTGACCAATCCTGTTAGCCAGCCTTCGTTTTATCAGGCGCGTTCAAAAAATTACGGAAATCTATTATAAGCCTCATCATGTCTGTCGTTCCGTCTGGATGTCTGGAACACCTCGTTTCCCACTAAACAGATCTTCATGTCGTTTGATATTTGAGGATTTTTAAAAAATTGTTGAGAATTTTTACAATAAAAATTCGTAGGCCTACTTTACATAAAAACATATGTACAATTATGAATACTTCTCGCTGAATTCTTCTTAGAATGAGAAATATTTGAGACAAAAGTTGTAGAGGAAATCGAACCAATTTTTTCCATAACTTTTTTTTTTTTTTCGAAAATCGTACCGTTTATGAGATACATGAAATGGGTAGGGCCAGACAGGCCACAGATGACAACATACTATGACGCAGAAGAGATTCGATTTGCATGCCAGATAACTAAGGAAAAAATAAAGGCACATAAATATTTAATACTTATTGCTTCATAAATGATCAATTCCGTCTGATCTCGTAATAAGTTTTACGATAACACATAAACTCAGAAACTACGCAACGACTTATCTGTCATTACGATCTCTATTGCGAAACTGTGCGTCTACAGAAGTCCAAGAACAAACGAACATTGTTGTTTCAATGCAGCGTTTATATGTAATGTGTGAATTGTGAAGAGAGTACAAATTAGCTGGAATAAACTTTCTTTTAAAAACGGGTACGCATGATTTGCATCGACGCTGGGGACATAAATTTGCCATAAACGCACTGTTGTGCGACACTCAATATTTTATAGAGCTGACAGTGACATGTTGCTGAACAACACACACAGAATGTACTCTTGCATTTCCTGTGCAAAATGGTTGCGCGAACGCGCCACAACGTTACGTTGTAAGTACATTGCTTATCTTCTTGTACGTAGAATGTTTCTTTTCTCCTTGACTCTATGTAATATTTATTCATTTCTCACACGATCGGTTCAACTGAACTTCTCCATCCTTCTCCAGCACCACATTCCAAAACTTGCCAAGAATTTTTGATCTACTTTCCGAAATGTACAAGGTGCAGAATCACATAAAGCTGTACTCCAAATGTAGCATTAACTAGCTTCTTCCTTAAACTGAAATCCAATTTGCTGGTGAAAAGAATCTTATTGTTGAATTTTGCTTCTCCCTTGGCAATCCTGAATTAAGGATACATGGAAATAACTGCTGTTTGTTATGAGATCCATGAAAAAACACATACACAACATTGACAGAATGTAGAATTTTTAAAAGTTATACTTTGCTGTAAGTAAACACTGGGCTTTAAAGGGTTAACGGATGACACATGAAAATATAAGGTAAGAACAGCGCCATTATAATTTTCACGTATACATGTCTGTTTAGGCTTATGTCAAGACAGGAAACCCTACTTCCCTAAAACCAACGTCCGAGCTCATTGAAGCTGCTGAGACTCGATGAAACCTCACACCTATCCACGTGCCAAGGCAACCTAATATGCTGTCTACTGTAACATCACTCTGTTACCTCTAAACAAAGTTCATACAACACACGAAATACGCCGTTTAAATGCCCCGCATATCGTCAGTGATGTCGAAGGTAGTAACTGCAAACGGACCGCACTACTGTCAGAAATGTGGATAACTGAACGTGGGCTGATGAAGTCTGATAATGGCTGTGACGTCGAAAGCCTACACTGTGGTGTCCTTGGTTCAGTAACGTTTCGCCAAATGACAATAAAAAAGTGATCTGGGAGGAGGGGGGTTACAACTTTGCGAGCAGCCTGTACCGAGGAACTGCATTAAGTAAACCAGTTTACTGGATTGTGAAGTGACCAGGATACACCATGTGAGTCAGTTTCGTGTGCCTCTATCAAGCAATAATGAACAATGTATCCTTAACTCGCAGAAAATAATAATAAAAAATAATACAACTGCATATTGACGTTCACGCGAAGTGTTCGTTATGTATGTCCGATTTTAACCAAAATCTGGAAAGACAATTTTTCGTAAAATTTCCCAATAACATATTCCATAAAATGTATTGTTTGTGAATTTGTTATATTGGCCCAAATTGACAGATTGACAAAGTAATGTTAATAACAAGGGAAATGAACGTGCGTAAGCATCGAAAAGTAAAATGTCGTGAATCGAATTCCGACCATACAGCACATAATTCTTAAACCGGGTGGGGAAGCCATGATTCCGTACCTTGCGCGACTGCTAGACATAACAATAAATAATGGTACTCTGCCACGTGACTGGAAGAAGGCCACAGTGATTCCTACTCACAAGGAGGGTGATCGATCATTAGTTACGAATTATAGAGCGGTTAGCTTAACCTCGATAGTTTGCAAGCAAATGGAACACGGTATAGCTTCGTATCTAAGACAAGTGTGGGATATGGATAATTGGTTGTATGAGGGTCAACATGGGTTCAGGCCGGGTACTCGTGTGAAAGTCGAGTAATCACGGTATGCCAGGACATTGCGGAATCTCTGGATAAAGGAGAAAGCACTGACGCTATTATAGTTGATTTTTCGAAAACGTTTTAGTTCCCCATGGACGACTGCTGTAGAAAATTGCAAACTCGGGAGTGGAATCTAGGGTTGTGGTATGGATAAGGGAATACCTTTTAGGTCGCACGCAGTCAGGGTAGAAGGGTAATTATCAGAAGGGTAAAGGATCCACTAAATTATTCGTTAATGGATGCATTAATACCGGAAGCGAGCAGTAGTAAATTACTTAGGAATAATCCTACGCAGCGACTTAAGTTGGGCGGACCAAGTCAACTACACGGTGAAAAAGGCATGAAAAGCACTACATTTCACAATGCGAATACTAAAAAAGAGTCATAGTAATACCAAAATCTTAGCCTACACGTCCGATTCTTGAACATGGGGCCGCGTGCTGGAACCCGTACATGGAGGGACAAATAGGTGCGTTAGACAGGGCGCAAAAGAAAGCGGCCAAATTTGCCCATCATACGATCAGTCCGAATTGGGAAACTTTGGCGTCGCGTAGAAAGTTATCACGCACATGTGCCCTCTTCAACGCGTACTCTGTGGAACGCGCGTGTAAGGCTACTGGTGAAAAATTACAACGGCCACAATATCTGAGCAGGGTAGATCATAAAAGGAAAATTAGGAGCAAAGAACGGATATAGGAAAATATTCTTTTGTAAATAGGACCATCAAGCACTGTAACCAGTCACCGGCAGAAGTGTTAGGAACTCTCCCCTGCAAACCAATCACTTTTAAAAAGAGGGTAAGGAAAGTGATAATTGAGTTGAATTAAAAGGAAATTAAAGTGTGCTGGAAATCATCGAAAAGCGAAGTGTAGTGAAGTGAAAAGTCAAAAGTGAAGCGAAAAGTCTGAAGTGAAGTGAAAAGTCGTCTAATATGAAGTGAAGCGAAGTGAAATAAAGTGAAGTGAACGAAGCAAATTGAAGTGGAATGAGGTGAAGTGAAGTGCAGTGCACGGAAGGGGGGGGGGAGTCTCTATGGAAAATGTTTATAGGAGTAGTAAGTGATGAGAAGTGAAGGACTGGGGTGAAAGCGTGAGGGAATTAATGATTGGGGGAAAAACCCAATTACAAGAAACTGTAAGTAGTACTCTCTTACTTGGGTGTTTTTACCTTTTGTACATGCTGTATTTGTCTCGTGTGTATTGTTGCTAGTTTTAAGTTGTCTTGTGTGTAACTGTTGTTGGTTGGCCCTGTGTATTGTTGTAGTTGACTTGTGTGTATTGTTACAGTCTTATGTGTATTTGTTGTACTATGTGTGCATTGCTGTTTTTTTACTTTAGATGCCGGACTGCTGGCTAGAAGTCAGTAATCGGAAGGTCCTGCGACCGGTCACCTCGACACAGGTATTTTTGGTTCCCGTGCCTAAAAGCAAATGCTGAGATGGATCCCAAGATTCCAAGTTGCCACTGCATGCTTATCATGTAGCCCTCCCGACTTAACTTTAGTAGTAACCAATTTCATATTTTGTACACATGTAAAATAACCACTACCACCGGGTAACAACACAATTGTAGTATATTACTATTATTATTATTATTATTATTACCCAGTGATTAAACTGACTGTACCAGCCCTGATTCTCCAACTACAATTATTTTTATTTTTATACTTGGAATTTATTTTCCGGCGATGTCAGTGCATACATCCATGCACACAATATATCAGTGAATTCGAAAGAGTGTGGAAGGAAGCGGTCGTGGCCTTACTTGCAGTACAATTGTGACATACATGCCGGGATTAAGAAAACCACCAAAAACCTTAGTCCTTCTCAGGGTCGCGATATCAACCCAGGATCTCATTAATGTGAAGCAGAAAAGCACCCATTGGGAAGTTACGTTCAGCCAAACAACTAATTTACATCAAACTTGTACATTAGAAAATAAAACTCGACGTGACTAAAATGCACTGAAACGTTTCTGGATATTGCGAATACTTAACGAAACACTAGTATGAAGGAACATGGTGTATGTGAGTGAGCAGCGCTATACGCAGAGTACATCAAGATTATACGTGATGTCAGTGTGCGTGATCTTGAACGATTTTGTGAAACGCAATCAGTGAAAATGAACCGCGCGTTTCTGAAAGCTGCACTGCTATGCTCACGGCCTAAAAGTCAGAGCACTAGCGCGGTTAACCGGTCAAGGGGCTCCTCGCGACTCGATAACCGGGGCCCGCCTATAATTAACGATATTACTCCCAGATGTCATAACCAGGATCCAGAATACTCTCTTCTGGTAGAAAAACGGAATCCTTTCCGAAAGAACTCGAATAAATTCTGCACGTTTCGACCCTCTCACTATCACCACCAAGTGCCACGGGATCCCGCATAGCGGGGTCTGCAAGGGCCGTATCTAAGCCATCGGGTCAGAGGGACGTTTTTGAGCCTTGCACCGCAGGCAAACGTCAAACGAAACATTTACTGGCATTCGTTATCTACCTGTCTCAGTAGCTAATGAACTGAGGACGTGGAAGACAGCAGTCGTGGCCAAACTGGTATACAATTTCGGTATCTCCTGCAGTACTGAAAGCCACGAAACCCTGTCAGAATAGTTCGTCTCCCGGTCGAGATTCAAACCGGATACTTTCCATAAAAAATTCAGAAGCATTACTAAGCCTATTTTTGTCAGAAGTTAAATGTTTTCTATAAACTCGTGGCTCACAAGCCACGAAGTGTTCGTACGCGATCAAGTGTGTCCCTTAACTGTAGTCACTGATCTTTTGCAGAAAAGTGAAGGGAGATCAAGGCAAAAAACAAAGAAGCATGCCGGAATAAGTGACATGGCCGTCAGAACACAAGTAACCTCACTTAAAACTGATTTTTCTGTTCCGACATAATAATACCACTACAAAGTACCGCGTCTGTTTGACAAAACGCTTTAAAGTGCCATGTCTGATACTACACAATTAACTTCAGTTCCAAGTGACACGTCTGTTACGACAGTCACCACCACTTCTACAAACCATGTCTACAATAGCAGCATCACTTCAACGTGTCATGCCTTTTGCAACACAAGGGACATCACTTCAAATTGATACGTCTGTTAAGACAGACGTAACACCACCGCAAAGTTTCATTTCTGTTACAACACATCGCTTCAAAGCGACAGGAATGTTAAGACATATCGCTTCGAAGTGCCATGTCTGTTACAAAACAAGTAACATCCCTTAAAAGTGACAAGTCTGTTAAGACAGACACCGCCACTACAACGTGCCATGTCTGTTACGACATTAACAACTTCATTTCAACGTGTCATGTCTGTCATAACACTTTGAAGTCTGTTGCGACAGAATTAATGTCTCTTTACAATACCGGATTTGCAACAACTCACGAGTAACGTTCACAGCATATGGGAAGAGTTCTTCGATAGGACTTCACAACAACAAGTGTTGGAAATTTGCGTTTTATTCGACATTACACGGTATATTATTAAGTGACGGTATTTTTGGGAGACTTTTTCCTCGACTACGGACCACAAGAAATTACAAAAACAAGCAGCAGGTAGAGAAATAAATATGTTATTTCACTTTTTAATGATTCAATTCCTAGTAACTCCCCTAGCATAAAAATAATCCCAATCACTGAACCCGAATAAAAATGTATAACAGATTCCTTGAAACAAAAAAAAAAGGTTATGATGAAATAAAAAGTAAAACCTTTATATCTTATGCATCTCATATTAGTCACATTTTCGCAAAATTGCGAAAAAGACTGTTAGTTTTGTCATGTCTGTCTGCCTGTCCGTCCTTCCGCATAGAACACTCGGCTCCCACCGGACGTATTTAAATGACAATTTATATTTGAGGATTTTTCGAAAAATCCATCGAGAAAATTCAAGTTTCATTAGCCTGACAAGAATAACGGTTACTTTACATGAAGACCTATTTACATTTACGATAATAACCAAGAAAACTTTCAAACAAAGTCATCTTTATGCAGTATTAGTACAAGAAATAAGCACAATTTTCATAGACCAACTGCCAACAGTTCCAGTCTCAGAACAGTGACTCCTATGTTGGCATCAAATTTTAAAAATTTATCATTTCCTCTCGAAAGTCTTAGGAATGCAAAAACACATTTTAAACTAACATTACCAAGATACTAAATACATACTCCTTTACCCATTAACGAATTTTTTTATGTTTATGGAAAATTCATAATACTGAATATGAATTCTGCATAAGTATGTGTGTTTCAATAATTCTGTGTCTTGCACAGTTTGCATATTTTGTATTCCACAACCAATTATTCTGGCAAGCTTCTGGATCCGCTAACTGTATATTTGTATGTATGAATACACGGACGTGTGTGTGTGTGTGTGTGTGTACGTGTGTGTGTGTGTGTATGTATGTATGAATGTACAGGGAATCATTCTCTTCTCCATAGTGTCATGCTCTCTAGTGGATCCCATACAATTTCCTGTTAAATTGGTTTCAGGGGCTCTCTCCGCTGTGGTAAAGCGACTGGAGGCCTGAGGATAACCAAGAAACTTAATCCCAATGCAAATGTTAAAACTGAGTGGAACTGCACTATTTCCCCTTTACGCCGTCATAGTGGGTCGGGATAGCGTAGTCTATATAGCGACTCGCTACGGGCTGGACGGTCCGAGGATCGAATCCCGCTAGGGGGGGGGGAGATTTTCCGCACCATCCAGACCGGCCCTGGAGCCCACCCAGCCTCCTGTACAATGGGTACTGGGACTCTCTCCCTGGGGTAAAAGCGGCCGGGGCATGGCGGTAAACACATATTCCCCTGTAGCGCCGAGATTAAAGAAAGAGTAGAGCTATACAACTACTCCTCCTCTGGGTCTTCATGGCACGTTCTAGGGTGAACTTTACCCGTTTAACTTGTATACGTCTGTCTTCATGGCGCTGCGATATGCAGAGCGAGAATTTGATATTATTTGCACGAAGTGCATTAACGACCAACAAGTTTCTGCCAGTAATCCGACCATCTTCAGAGTGATTTCTTTGATTCAAGAATACAGTTGTAATTAAATATGTCAGAATCACTCCACTATATTAAGAGCCATATAATTTCTGGTTAAAATTTACTGTTTAATTATAAAATAAAATATGGATGATCATAAAATACCGGAAGTTAAAATTACTTGGTGTGTGCGCGGTGACGCATACAGCAGATACATGTGGTGACTTATAATCCAGAGTGTTTGGCGATGTATTGTCTGGATGGCGCACTACACGGAACTCATCACATGTATCTGCTGCCTGCGTCACTCCACATACCCTTCATAATTTTAACTTCCGATAATTCATAACCATCCATATTTCATTTTATTATCCTACAGTAACTTTTAACCATAAATTATTTTGCTTTGAATATTGTAGTGCTTCTGAAATATTTAATTACAACTGTACTCTTGAATCAAAGAAATCGCCCTGAAGATGGCTGGATTACTGGCCGAAACATGTTGTGACCATATTATGATAAAAGTATATCAATACAATTAAAGTGCATTTGTCGGTCGTTAACACTGCATCTAATTAATGCACGGAATATGGAACATATCAAATTGCTATTTTTTGTAATTCGGACTTCTCGCTGACTCTATTTTCGACGACATGGAGATAAGGACCTTGAGTCTGTCACATGTAGCCACTACGAACTGCTATTATACCTTCCGCTGTTCGCAAAGCCCGAACATTCCCAGCTCCTCGCACTGCGTCATCTGTGCACTGGTAAAACTGGCCGCCAGAAGATAACACCGTTATGTAAGTGCACAAGGGAGGTGCACGAAATAGACTGTGACAACGGGAGGTCTGGCCAGCCGTCCATTTTGTGTGCCACTGTACGTGTATGCCAGTTACCATACGTGACCCGATTGACCATAGTCGACCTTTATAGTTACGGCTACTGTCACTGACATCTTCAAAACAATCGATTAAGTTGTAGCACTATTCTACTGTAAAATACTTTTAGAATATTTGTAAATATAAGCTGGTCTGGGAACAGTAACAAGTAAAAATGAAGTCAATAATAAAGTGAGAATAGTAAACCCAAGTACTACGTGTTACCTAACAATGAGTAAAGGTAGAGTTGCTCCTGCATGTAAGCCATCCAGCAACACTCCATGAAGACATATGGGGTAGTGGAAGCATTCCTTCACATATTTTTAACCTCGGCAATATGTCATAGTGAGTGGTCGGTCACCTTCCAGCCCCGCATTAAGGCTTGCCGTACCCAATGAATAGAAAGTAGGGTAGGCCTTTCGGCGGGTCTAAACGCTGTGTAATAGAATCCTGCGCTGTTTGTGAATCGAACCCCAATTCCCCAGTCGTTCAGTCCGTAGTCTATTTACTAACCTAGTGGCTGAGCAATATGTTCCACCTTACTATGGACAGAACGTAAGTTAACACATGAATGCTAGTGTGTAAATTAGAAGTGTCTGAAAACAGAATGCTCCGGATAGTAGCTGGACCGACTAAATCAGGGGTAAGCAACCTTTCGGCACTTGCGAGCCGCACTCGACTTTCAAATTCATAACGCAAGCCCCCTGTGTCAGATACAAGGACAACGAATTCCATGGGAGCCTTAAGAGAACGAAATAACTAATATAGAGTGTGTGTACTCGTCTAACACAACTATATTTATTTGTAGAATATGAAGTATTTTCTACATAAGGCACAACTACATGTTTCGGCGCTTGATAATGGCCATCTTCAGGTTGTACATGAAATACTTATTAAGCAGTTACACAAAACATACATGGGCTGTTTACATGGGGTGTGGAGGGGGTAAAGTGGCCACGAGTTCTCGTATATGTCGGAAAGGTTGGGCGGTGTGGGTTACATGAGGGGTCCATGTTGTTACCAAGCTGTGCCTAAGCGTATTATAGTTAAATCTATGGTAGGTATCATATTATGTCTATGTGTGCTGTGTAATTGCACTAAAGTATAAAATATACAATGTACAATAATATTTATCGTCTGTGACTATAAGTTTAGGTTTATAAACTTACTCTATTTGTTAACAGTATCTGTTTTACATTAATCAGGTTAATATCACAATGATCTCATCTCTACAATTCCATATGTGGTGTTATAGTTCTCTTTATCGTGTCATTTCTCATACAATGTTTGTGAGCAGAAGCGAGAGTCAAACAAATAAAATGAGATAAGAATAAACTAAATACAATGAAGTAAAAATAAAATAAAGTGTAAGGGTTAACACTACTCCCCTTAGTTTCACTAGACTGTACTACAAGTGTATGTTAAAGGCGCAAGGCCTTAGCTAGTTTATATTATATTATTCTACTGTCTGCGTGTGACTGAAATTGATCTTCATGGAGGGCTGTAGGACCATCATGTAAGACGAGGCTGTGTGCTAGTCTAGTTGGCTGGTTTTTTTTTTTCGGAGCGTAGCTGTATGTGTCGAATCTAGTGTGGTCATTTATTCATGGTCACCGACACATTCATATAGCCTGACGCTAATTAGTGATAATTAAGATAGCACACACGACGCTAGTATAAGCAGTGCAAGTGGGCAGCCCATGTATGTTTTGTATAACTGCTTAATAAGTAAGTACAACCTGAAGATGGCCATTATCAAGCGCCGAAACATGTAGTTGTACCTTATGTAGAAAATACTTCATATTCTACCAATAAATATAGTTGTGTTAGACAAGTACACACACACTACATCAGTTATTTCATAGAACACAACGGGGATGACGAACCTCGTGATTAAGAGAACGGAATTAAGAGGTGATGAAGCAGCGCCCGCGCGCGCACGCACACACACACGCGCGCGCATATTTATTTCACATACGTAAAAAAACGTATACACATATATAATTATTTCAAACATATGGTATTACAGCATAACAGATAAACGTTCGCCTCAATTTAGTGAACAGGCACGTTTTGCAAAGTCGTTACACCCATTCATTGTACCCTTTAGTGGGAACTCTGAGGTTGGGTGTTCCTGACCAATTTAAATGTCTGCTTTGAAACCCATTGAAGAAATGCGTACTGTAGCATACAAATGTTCATCACCAAACCGGGACCAGAGTTCGTTTTTTTTTTCAGACGTACATGACCGAAAACAATTGTTCTTTGCTGAAGTCATGATGGCGTTTAAATTTCCATGCATTCTCCCATGCGCAGTGAATGGGTTTTTCAGATTGACGCCATTGCTTAACTCATTGATCTCCATCTGAATCCTGAAAAATGCCATCAGCAAAAGGATTATTGACCATTCGATTTTCAATTGTCCTATCGCGAAAATATCCAAGTATTGACGAACAGTCAGACTGGAACTGTTCAATGTGTGCCATTTACTTGGAAGATCTCCAAACAGTTTCGCAACGCGGGAAATGCTAAAACAGTTCACTGATACATCCCTGCACCATTTTCAGTTGGGTTTGCTGTGCCTTCGCATCAGAAAACATATCACATACTATGCGTGTTTTCAGGCTTCTGCCGCGAAGTAGATGAGAACTGCGCTCTTCTGAGTTATTACACAGCGAGAAGAGGTAATTTCTTACCGACGTCTCAGGACAACCTACTGGTCTCATCTTGACCCTGCAGATGGGACCGATAGGTTTTCCCGAAACGTCTGTAGGAAATTACCACTACTCGCTGCGTAATAACCCAGGGGAGCGCAGTTCCCACATCACATAGTAAGTCTCCTTTTCCTCTAAGTTTCATAACAACTTCATTAAAGAGCGTTGTTTTGATCACAATATGTGCGATCGTGACCCATTTCTCATTAGATAACTAACTGTGGTACTGTTTTACCCTTTTCCGTAATTGTCTATTTCAGATCGGAAATGAATAAGCCCATTGTTAAAAATCAGTGTCCGTAACTTCGGCCATCTCCAATGAAAAATTCTGCAACAAATTTCCTCTTGAACAGTAATACCGTGAAACACTGTCGAATTGTTAAAAGCTCACGTGCATAACTTTCTAGCAGAGTCGTCCTGCTACCCCGGTCTTAAACAATCACACATATTTGATGCTATCATTTGCCATGTTTGCCAGTTTTCCCACAACCAATGTCAAAGAAGTGTTTCCTGTGCTGTCAGGAATGAATGTTCGCCAAGCCTTTCAAGCTGCATTAATCTACAAAGGCATTCATGAATATAAAAGGCACTATCAATGCCACAAATAAATATCAATCGCTCGGTTGTTTGTAATGTAATTACTTTCAGCCACTACGATTGGGTAACAATCAAGTGACTTTGCCTGAAATTATAGAGCTGTTCAAATAAATTTGTTCTCTGCTCTTGTATATGCCTTGTACAAGTTCGTGCAGAGTGGCTGGCACCTTGAAAAATTTTTTATCTGGACACACGTCTCCTGCTACAGCTAACAATCTACATTTCACAAATTGAGACTGTACAGGGCCTTCCTTCTTATTGCAGTAATTTACACTGCTACATAGATAGCACAATCAATCGAATCATTATGACAGGTTTGCTTAGATGTTTGACAGATCAACGAAGCTTTCAGTTGGCCGGTTGTGTACTTTCCAAGTTTGCCCGTCAAATCCTACTATTTTCCTTCGTGCTTCTCCGCGTAATGAGTGCAGTCTTTCATTTCAGAAATGCTTGTGTCTCATAAGACAAGCCGCTTTACCTTCACTTTTTGTCATCATTGAAACTTCTGCCCTCGTAAACAACTTGCCTTTCTTCGACGCTATGCTTATATTTCCCTGTACAACATTAATATGACACATTATATTCGTGTCCTATTCACATAAACACAAAACACCACTGAATGAAAGGGTGTTGCCGTGTTTAAACTTGTAGTTCATAGGACATTTTGAACTTTTTCAGAACTTGTCATAGCCTTCCAGTTCCTGAAACTATCTTTTGCGGGTGATAGCGTGCTGCTTAGCATTACAATCATTTATGAATTTCCGTATGTTTTGTTTATATTTATGCACCTTAGTTCATGAATCTAATAACATCTGTAATGGCCAGTCAAACACAACTATATTTATTATGATAGCTACATCTTTTGGCTAATAACTGAGTATCGTCAGGCCAGTTATGATGTATAATACAAAATATTTTCACCTTTTATTAAAAAAACACCGGTAAACATACATTTTTCACTTGACATAAATTTGTGTCTCATGTATTTTTCCATGCTGAATTCATATATGTTACTATAACTGCTCTATCACCCACAGTTTTTGTGTAACAGATTTTTTAAAATGCAATTTTAGCGATTTTTGTCGCGCTACTATACGTTTTAAATATCACTGATGCACGTTATTATATTTTAAACATAGCATAGGCATGGAAACTTAATCATAAAAAAGACAGTAGGCATGAGAGTCCAATCACATACAGCCAGACTGTGCAAGCTCAGATATGTACTAACACGTCGGGGCAAGAAACTAACAGTAAGCTCTGCTTGAGAAACACTGCACCACTAGTGGTGCGCCGGACTTCGTTATGATAAGCTGCAAGTGTTTCGAATGTTCTTGTAGTGAAGTGTTTCGTGTAACAGGACTGTGTTTATTACATTTTCATCGTGACAAGGAGGTGTTTAAATCATCCCGATGCCTTCTGTTACGTATGTAGTGAACAGACCTTCAATTCAGATGCGAAATTTTACCCCGCTCATGAAGAAATGTTATAAGCTTTGTCTGGGTGTAAAGTGTGTGACCAAGATAAAAGCTGTGCCCCTAATGTTTGTTGTGTAACGTGTGTAAGGATTCTCACAGGATGGGTAAATTGCTCGCGCCAAATGCCGTTCGCCGTTCTCATAGTTTAGAGGGAACCAAAAGACCACTCGTCCGATTGTTACTTTCATTTAACAGGCAAAACACAGATGCTATGCAAATCCAAACAAACAGTGAAATACCCAGATCTGCCATCCGCAATGACGTCTGTCCCACACAGTGAAGAGTTGCCTGTACCAAAGCCTCCGGAAAATCTGACGTTTGGCGATGACAACTCTGATTCTGATGACCACGGACAGCAAGAAGGGGACAATGTTTATTGCGATTCGACATATCAAGGAAGTTATTCCTCATCTAAACCCCATTTATGAAAACAAGGATATCTCATCTACCTTGTCCGTGATTTGAATTTGTCTAAAGAACAAGTTGAACTCTTTGGTTCCAGAATAAAAGGATGGAACCTTCTCCACCGGGATACTGAATGATGTTTCTTTCGCAATCGCCACGATGAATTCAAAGAATTTTTCTCTCAAGAATACGATTTGGTACTTTTTAATGATGTCTGCTCTGTTATACAGGCCCTTGGACACTACACGATTCAACTGAGGGTGTCTGTTTATCGACTCTTCAAAAGCTAGCTTAAAAGATGTGCTTGTACATAACGGGAATAAATTACCATCTGTACCCCTGCAAGAGTCCTATGAAAATATGAAACTACTTTTGGAAATCAACCATTACGAAAAATATAATTGGAACATTTGTAGGAATGTAAAGGTCACTGCTATCTCGCTCGGCTACACAAAGTTTTGTTGTTCTCTGTGTGAGTGGAATCGTAGGGACAGAAAACATCATTGTATCCAAAATCAGTGGCCTAAAAGAGAAGGAGGATAAAAATCTGTAGTAAATAGTCCATTAATCAACCCTGAAGAAGTTTATTTACCTCCGCTGCACACCAAACTCAGACTCACAAAAAAATATTGTCCAGTGAATGAAATAAAACAGCGCTGGATTTATGTATTTTAAAAATAAGTTTCCCAGGATAAGCGATGCCAAAATCAAAGAAGGGGTACTTGTTGGACCTCAAATAAGACAGTCAATGCAGGACGTAAAATTTGAAGACCAGCTAAGTGAAGTGGAAAAATCAGCAAGGACAACATTAAAAAATACCACTACCTATTTTTTGGTAAATCATAAGGCAGAAAACCATCGTAATACGCTGGCTGAAGTTGTACAATCCGACAAAGCGATGGGGTATAATACGTCTTTAAAGGTGCATTTCTTAGATTCTCACTTACGCTACTTCCCAGAAAATCTCGGCGCAGTAAATAAGCACGGACAGCAATTTCACCAGGGAATTTCCACCATGGAAAAGCGGTGCCAAGCCAAGTGGAGTCCCAGTATGCTGGCTGGATTTTGCTGACACTGAGAAGAGACGTTCCAAAGGCAAAATATAACAGGAAGTCATAAACAGTTACTTTAGTAGGTAATGTCATGTACTCTGTAATATAACATAAATAAAGGTTTTCTTTCAAATTTCAACCACGCATCACTTAAAAACTGTTCCTACAACCACTGCTGCAGTTGAAAAACAAATAAGTATTACATATTCTGAGAGTGTGTGAGTAGCCTTAGGTATCTAGCATGGAATGCGCATGCGCTATATTGTCATCTGTCGCCAGCCCGGCCCTACAGTTTTTTCCCGCATTATCTCACAAACGGCATGACTTTCAAAAAGAAGTTATTGAATATAAAACGTGTGCTTTAATTTTCATTACAAATTTTATCTCAAACATTTCTCATTCTAAGAAGAATTTAGCGAGATATGATCAAAAATGTATATTGGTCTCCATGTTAAGTACCCTTTATTCTTGCCAGACTGCAATTAAACTTGAATTTTCTCGACAGAAATGAATGATAATAATGCAGTAATTAATACGTATGGAAGACTCCGGGTCCTTATTTTGCTCTTCAAAATTCCCATGGGCACGCGAAAGGATTTCTTCAAAGTCTATAAACAATTTGAGCTCGTGCCCTCAAAATGGTTCACCAGCCCAGTTACAGTGACTACACTACAGGTCGGACGGCCGAGGAATCGTAGATTCCCAGAAGGGCCAAGAGATTTTTATCTTCTCCGAAACGTCCAGACCAGCTTTGGGACCCGCCCAGCTTCATATTCAATGGGTACTGGAAGACCTTTCCCGGGGCGGGGGGAAGCGTCCGGAGCGTGAAACCGAACAATCACCTCCACTTAATGCCAATGCTAAGAATATGTGAAACTATACCTCCTCTCACCCACAAACAGTCGTGGTATGCACAGGGACAACTTTAGCTTCATCTTTGCAGGCTTTATGCTAGTCCGCATTAAAGCACTGAAATCAACGTTTTATGCAAGGTGTGAGTACCCACTTGAAGTATAAGTAATAACTTGCAGCGTAATGCTGATGGCGTGTTGGTCTCCATTTTCAGTGACCTGCTGGAGCAATTTCCATCAATTGACGCGCGCCAAGAGTTCTGCCACAGTTACGAAAGGAAGTAAACCATGTCATAAGCTAAACGGTATGCAAACAGACTTGAGTGGCTACCTGGTTTTGATTTCGGTAGTCTCTAGATCGAAGCCCAGGGCTGGAAATATTAGCAGGTTCTTCACTGGGTATGAAGATTTCTGACGAGGGTGAGTTATTAGACTGACGCATGCACTAGGCATTAGAATGTGACACCGTGTAGTCTGGTAGCTAGTTACCAGAGTTTCAGAAGAACCTACTGCCTCCTTATTCAGGGTCGTAATGCACACATGTTCCTCCCCAAAACGGCGTCACAACACAAAGACAACAGTCTTCATAATCCAGCTACCGCTGTGAGAATCTCAGGTCTCTAACAAAATACTGTGACCTAGAAAAGCAAAAGACATGTACTACAGCAGTAATCTGCAATAAATTGTGCTGTCATCTACATAAAACTTCTTCGTCAAAGATGGACACTTAACATTGACTCAAGCCTACTTCCACTGATGCAATATTCTTCTCCTATTATTAAATACATAACAACAGAACAGCAAGCTTGGTCTTTGATACACTTCGGCACAATCTACTGTTGCAAAAAAAGAAAATGAAACACTGTAGTCAGAAAAGGGGTTTCTTGGTACATTTCCTAAACACCAGGCATATAAAAAGCATTTCACATGAATTGTGCCTCCCAATCAGATCAATCTGGTGTCATGTGGCCCACTAGCTCCCGAAGGATGGGCAGGTTTTGAGAGACAACATGACAATGGTTTCAGTTTCATTCATATCTCCGCCTTCAGCACTTATGAATTAGCAATATTTACTGACTTAACCAACTGTCTTTTTTACACTACTGGCATTTATTTAGCTAACAAACGCGTTTCTACTCACACGTGTGTCATCCTCAGTGTCACAATTCTGCTACATCCTGCTTTAACTTACACAAGTACGTCAGTATATACACAACTTAACCTTATTCGTACAGTATTGTCTGATAGTCGTTCTTTTGAATTACGCATTATCGCTTGGTTTATTAATCAGACCTATTGAATATTTATGTCGTTTGCCCCCACACCGAATACAAAGTGGTTCAAATATGACCGGGACTGATGTCGCCAGATTTACACACAAATCAGTCCCGGTCATATTTGAACCACCCTGTATATTAAGCCAAGTGCGCAAATTAGTACGTATGATGAACAGGAGCCCAAGCTAGGCGATCTTATTGAAATTTGGAAGCTACGTGCTCTTGAGGAAGCTAACTGTGTATAAACATAAGCAAAGGACCATGACAGTTTCAAAGCCGACTGAAGGGCTTGTACTCGTTGCAGCTGGAATTAGGATACCTGGGGACACTGATTCGAGCGAGCAGCAAGCAGCAACAACCACAAAAGTACTTACGAGGACGTCTGCTTACTATGAAGAGGTCCGCGTCTTGCCATACTTCAGAACTTCATTTCTTCAAGTCATCTTTAGGGACTCGTGAGTCGCCACCTGTATTGTTGATTGTTGGACATTGGAGATGATGTTCCATTTGGCCCGCCTTCAGTTCAGGAGGAAGTGCCTCCTCCTCCTTAAACTGTAATTTCATCTTTTTCTAAACTTTGTATAAGCAGGAATATACTTTTTTCTTTGTCAAAAACAGATCGCCTGGAGTTATTCTCCCCACATTCACATTGCGTTTCTGGGAATATCTGTCTGGACTAAGGTCACCAGTCTCGGAACCATCCACATCACTTCGGAAGATGACTGTATTAACCTTGAGGCACCAGGCATCCTATATATAGGACAGGCGTACTGTCACTCTCCAGCGAATCCTTTTTATATATTTAGTCAACAAATATATTTAATGATTTTTTTTTTTTTTTTGCTCGCACAATCTCCGTTTATTCCTCCAGAAAATGTCATGTATTCCTTAAAGTTACCTTTTTTGGTTCATAAAATATTCACATTTTACATACGTGGTGTTCTAAAATTTAAATGTCCAGCACCAGGGCCAAAGGGTTAACATACCGACAAACCACACGAGAATGTGTAATACAAAAGAAGGAATACTAATAAGATTAAGACGTCAGTTAAATCAGAAAGTATTACAACTGTGGCACTAAGGATGACGCAGTTAAGAGAATAATTCATTTCTCCGTTAAACACGTGATAATAGGGTGAAAGCGTTGGATGACTCAGTAAATTTTAATAGTAATTACGCCATGCGGTACATAAAGGACATAGTTTCTAACAAATTTGGCAGTCTGGACTGTTCCAGTTCAGAATAAACTTCTGAAATGATGAGTCATACTCGGACATTTGGCAGGACTCCATGGACGGATAATCGGTCATCACATGAAAAACTGCTGATCAACAAACAATTGCTAAAATATGAGGGTTGTTTGACCGTGCATCTTCCTCATGAAATAATGTGAAATGCCAACTTGATGCAACAAGGTAATTTTATTGATGTATTCTTAGCTCGACATGTTTCGGGCGCATACGCCCATCATCAGGAGTTGCAGCATATGGTTTACTGCACCGAGTTTGTGGATGGGTGGTGGTCTTGAGAGCCGCTGCGTAGGTCGTGTGTACGGTGCAGAGGGTGCCGTGCCTCCGCACCGTACACACGACCTACGAAGCGGCTGTCAAGACCACCGCCCAACAACAAACTCGGTGCAGAAAACCATACGCTGCAACTCAACATCTAATGCTCCTGATGATGGGCGTATGCGCCCGAAACATGTCGAGCTAAGAATACATCAATAAAATTACCTTGTTGCATAAAGTTGGCATTTCACATTATTTTATTGCTGAAACTTTTAATGAGTATTTTGTTGCTATCGCAGAAAACGTTAAAAGGCAAATTAAAAATAATCTTACAAATGATGATAATAATAGTATTGACAATCATACTCATTTTATGGAACAAGTTTTTAATAAACCTTACCCAAGTATGGAGTGTAAAAACACAAAAATGAAAGAAATTGAGAAAATTATAAAATCCCTCAAAACAAAACACTCATTTGGGTATGATAAGATATCCACAAAGATCCTGAAAGAAACTGTCATTTCACAAGTTCCCCACTAAATTACATATGTAATAAAATACTCTTATGGGGTGTATCTCCAAATGGATTAAAATATGCAGTAATAAGAAACCACTACATAAGAATGGTGATAGGTGTGAGGTGTCTTAACGACAGACCTGTATCACTCTTAACATCATTCTCAAAAATATTTGAAATGGTAATGCAGACAAGGATTTTAAATCACCTCACCAAACAGGCCTATAATATATTAAGCACTGAACAATATGGTTTCAGGATAGGACTGAAGACAGATAATGCAATTTAAAAACTAACAAATGATATTTTAAATGCTATGAACAATAAACTACCAGTAGGAGGGATTTTCTATGATTTGGAGAAAGCATTTGATTGTGTTGATCATGATATCCTATTTTATAAATTGAAATTTTATGGAATCAGTGGCTAGAATATTGCACTTTTTCTTTCTTATCTGGATAACAGACATTTTAGAACAGCAATATATGACAGCGATGACAGTAATAAAGTTTCAAGCTGGGCTAAAGTAAGACATGGAGTCCCACAAGGCTCTGCTTTGGGACCTCTACTTTTTCTCCTATATATAAATGACTTACCCAAGATTATAAATAAAAATTCAGCACCTATAACTTTTGCTGATGATACTAGTATCTTATTTACTCATTCTAATCTGATAGATTAAAAAAAACAATCGCACAGTCTTTGCAACTTTAAATAAATGGTTCAGAGCAAACCAATTATCTCTAAATTTTAACAAAACAAACTATGTACACTTTACAACCAAGAGAAATATGTCAGTTAACTTCAAAATAGGCTTTAACAATAATTTCATCACCAATAGCACCGACACATAATTCCTGGGGGTGACAATGGATAATTGGAATAATGATATTGATTTAATCATGAAAAAATTAAGTCTGGCTTGCTATATAATTAGAAATGCCAAAACATACACATCTGCCTCATCATTAAAAATGATTTATCATGCTTTCTTTCACTCAGCTATGAGTTATGGAATTATATTTTGGGGAAACTCGTTGCATAGTTCCACAATTTTTAGCATGCCAAAAAAAAAAGGGGCAATTAGGATTATGGAAGGATGTGGAAATAGAGTTTTATGCAGAAATTTATTTAAGAAATTACAACTTTTGCCTTTGACATCACAATGTATGTTACCTTCATTAATGTTTGTAGTTCAAAACAAAAACTGTTTCTCAACAAACACTGAAAATCACAATATACACACTAGACAAAGAAATAATTTATACGTGCCTCAAGCAAACTTAACCATTTATAAAAAAAGGAGCTTATTATTCTGGGATAAAAATCTTTAATAATTTACCCTTGGAGATTAAGAATGTCGCTGGCAACCAAAAAAAGTTTAAAATTGCTCTGAAAAAAATTTTATATTTATTCATTTAAAACAATGGAAGAGTATCTTAGTCAATCATGAATTATGTACTGTATCACAAAATCCCTCAGTATATTGGTACTAGTTTTGAGGTTCTATCTATGTACAGTATATATACGTAAGTATTCAATGATTGTTATGAGCTGTTCACATTTCCTTGTATAAACTTGAGGTGTCTTATTGATGTATTATATTCATAAATTATTATTATTATTATTATTATATGTATTTTATTGTCCAGACTCATTCTGTACTGTGCCTGTTGTTATCTAATGACAAGTTCTATACCCACTTAGGTGGATCTCTGGAATACTGAATAAATGAATATGAATAAGACAGGGGAACACCGAACACCAAGAGAGAGAAGAAAAAAAAAAAAAAGCGGGCAGACATCATTCCCCAAGAGGATATCAAACTCATGGTCCTCACGTTCAAGCGAAATTAGCACGCACCGTAGAGTGTGGTTTATTGCCTGAACACATAAAATAAATTCGCCCAAGACTTTTGTTGTAAATTTAACATAACAATGTGTAATTTCACAAGAGAGCAGATCTCTTCTCATACCATACTTCATCGAGATTCGTTGACATGTATTACAGATTAGGTACTGCAGATGATGATACGATTTCCTTATTGTGCGTTCATATATACGTCAGCATTTTCAGGGTCGCGTGTCGTCCTTCATGAGAATTATTTTGCGATACTACAAAAGGTTATAAAGGTACGCCGCGGACACTAGATGAAGAGTCCGTAGAAAGTTACTGTACAATACAGATAGAAGTCGCCCATGTGCTTGAGCCGGGATAGCGTAGCCGATATAGCACCTATGCTAAAGGCTGATCAGTCCAAAGTTCGAATCCCGGTTGAACGTCCACACCCCGTCTAAGGCCCACCCATCCTCCTATTCAATATGCACCAGTGTTCCTTCCCGGGAATAAAACTCCCGAGACGTGATGTTCGCCATTCACCTTCCACGGACGAGGTTAAGAATGAAAGGCGCAATAACCCCCACCTGCATGCATTCGTGGTGTGCAAAGGGACAACTTTGCCTCACTCTTTACATGCTTAACACCACACTACGGTGATATACAGAGGGTTTTGGTAGCATGGCACGGTGAACATTCTTGTAAGAGCGAGCTGACGTAACAAGTTCAGCCTGACGCCGGGCTTACGCAACGTTATACAGGGTGTAACAGGAGGAACGGACCAGACTTCGGGAGGGTGTTTCTTATGTTAAACTATACCGAAAAACCCCAAAACACCTATATCCAAAGTTGAACGGTTTGGGAGATAATGGCCAGT
>Ga0123357_10001850_pt1 | contig 22961 bp, 9 predicted proteins | sample TergutEmb28metaG_FD_89873 | JGI IMG/M metagenome (GOLD analysis project Ga0123357, IMG submission 89873) | Embiratermes neotenicus P4 segment gut microbial communities from Petit-Saut dam, French Guiana - Emb289 P4 | ecosystem: Host-associated > Arthropoda: Insects > Digestive system > Gut ... | reverse complement strand
CAATAGTATTGGCTTCCATATGTACAGTATGACAAAACCTACATACTGGTTACAGCCTAGTGCGTACATTCAAATGTTCTTCTCGATGTGACGGTTAATCATCGGTCGTATGTTGGTATAACTTATTATTACAGTAACTTCGACATACCTTATCCGAACACCACATATTACTACGAAGGAAACATTTTGCTAACGAGAATACACACAATTGAAGGTTGTACTTCACTGAAATCCCTGATACTGATATATGTGTATGTGTGTGTGTGTGTACAAAAACAAGCAAAAATGCGTTACCATTTTAGTGATAAACAGATAAGTTCTGACGATGGTCTATCATTTCTACGCTCATACTCTGTACGGAATTTTCCATCGTCTGATATATTACAATTAATATAAGTAAAGTAACATTACTTCTGGGGGGCAGGTAGGGCTTACAGCTTCAAGCTTACTTCTAAAACGCGATTTCAATATGTTTTAAAGTATTTCATGACCATGCATTGATGATTCACTATGAGAATAACACCAAAGGGTACTTATGAAATTATGTAATTTTATTACAGTATAAATGTGGTAAACCTACATGTTTCGACCACCTTTTATGGCCATCTTCAGGGATGTGTTATACCAAGGATATATTACGCATACATCAAAACCAATGTAAAAATATAAACTATTAATTTATAAATATGTGGCATTAAAAACTGTTCAAATATAAGATACAGATAAAATTGTTTGTGACAGATTTATGTGAGTGAGGAGCGTTAATATGTTGTGTACCGTATCTGCAGGCGGGGATTGATACTGGCGATACGTCACTGAGCACACACAAATCTGTCACGAACAATTCTATCTGTATCTATTATTTTAACATGTTTTAAAACTATATATTTAAAAACTTGACATTTTATATTTGTACATAGGGTTGGGTGTCTTTGTAATATACCCTTTGAAAAAAACACCTTCGTGCAGATGGCTGAAATATGTAGGAGGTTTACGACATTTATATCGTAATAAATCCACATAACTTCATATGAAGTCGTTGGTTTTATTCTCATAATGGTGTAATTACATTTCGGAAAAATGTTATGTTCACCGACTGACGTTAGATTGTGTTAAAGAAGAAAACAGATAATTGTGTAGCAACATCATGTTTTACGAACAATCCTGTCCGCGAAAAGTATTGTTGTATTAATTATATTAATTTCAATACATTAGACAATGGAAACGTCCCTAAACTTGGGGAGTTTATTTGTAACAGATGCGTTAGACGAGGGGTGTACACAGGGAGATAACTATTTATGCATTCAATTCAGATCTGCCACATAGAACTAAGCGTTGATGGGAGGCTAATATTCCTATGAAGATGTACCAAACATGGCGTCCGGTATTGGAGTGGATCAAACTGGCTCTTAGTAGTCCAGTGGAAGACAACAGGGTACACAACCCAACGGGTCTCCTAAAAGTCGAAGAAACTCTTGACCTGCTGAGCTATAGCTAGTTTTCTATCATGTCTTTCTTCTACAGATCTAGGTGGTACAGCTTCAAAATACAAGATATATACACGTATAAAACTTATTAGCTTTTAAATAGATCTTTTTTTAACCTCAGACGGAAGGTACTGCAATAGTACAAAAAGTCAATACAAGACAATTGCAAAAATGTATGCAGCTCTTTAAAAATAAATGGCATTCGCCTTAATTTTCCTTGTACAAATTAAGCACCTCAACCATGAAACACGTTCAATACTCTTTCATTATAGCAACTGTACAACGCAAAATAAAACTTTATTGCCGAATTACGGGGGAAAGTTTGAGCATAGAGCTCGCACTGAATGGCACTGTTTGAAGAACAATGACACTGCAGATTACATGGTGCATGATCCTGCGCACCGTTTTGCGTCGGTCTAAGGATTAACCAAGTGACATTCTGGGAAGATGTGCTCTTCAGAGTTGACCTGGGCAGAACCATAGCCGTTACGTGAGCCCCATTCGAGCCACAAGCAAGCAGGAAAGTCATTCATCAACTCTGCAGCCATTGTTGTCCTTGGGATACAAGACACTCAAGCATTATGCAAATTGCGTTTCTTTATTGTCGCTACAGTTCACCCCATCTCAGCCAACACTAAGCTGCAGTTCCAATACAAAGCAATGTGCTCCCGAAACAATCCTCAGTTTACACAAAGAGTTGACACACGAAAGTGGAAATGTAACAAGTGTGGTTAAGTTCAGAACATGTACGAATATAAATAGAAGGGAATAAAAGTATAACACGAAGGTATTAGAATGAAAGAACAGAAAAGCAGAAACAAAATGCATAATCATTAAGTATATATAACAACAAAAACCTCCTGAGAATAAAGAGCAAACGGTAATGCGTACAGCGTATAGAAACAGGCTTTCTATTCTTCCTTTTAATATGCGGTCTAGATTTGTATGGAAAATGTATACGATATGGGCCTATAGGCCTGCGAAATTATGGATGATTTTCGTTGTAAGTAATCATACATTTAAATGTCAGAGGGTTTACATATTATACATACATACATGTGGGTGTGTTTATATATATATATATATGTATATAAACACACACATACACATTGATAATTCAGTATTTTCGTGTTGTTTCTCATATCCTCCAGAAAATTCCTAGGAGACTGTCTTAAAATGGATTACGAGTATGTTCGCTTCCAGCAAAATTCTGTAAAACAAAAATTTCACAAGTGTGTTAATAGTTCTAGTTACCCTAATGCAGCCACTGCAGTTTGCACAACATTCTTCAATAAGTGGAGAGGGAGCCAAACCGATCTACGTTGGACAGCTCAAATCACCTGGACCCCGCGTGTCTTCAACAATCTGAAAGTTACGTTTTACCTTTTAATGTCCTGTCGGTAGGAACAGACGCAACTAACTCTTGTGACACTCATCATTCTTCCATTACGTGCTACGAACTCGTTCAGATTTTCTTAAGCTTCAAAACCCGTCTAACCGTCTGCTTCTGGCGTTTGCACGTCCCTCTGTTTTTTGGAATTGCACTAAGAATCATACCTGGCTGTCTTATCTCCTCTGCCTGTTCCCAAGTATTGCCACTTTAACTTTCATTTCTTTAATTCTACCTTATTTTCACTTTGCAGTAAAACACATTTTCTTTTCCTATTCTCTCTCCTAAACTCGCTGTTAGTAATGAACTAAGAAATTTCATGTGTGTAGGTTTTGTTTTTTTCTTCTTTCTCGTTTCTTCATAACCATTGTTTCACATCCAAATTATAACTTTCCTGACATTGGTTGTCTATAGTTCTATACAATCACTTTTCTGTCTCTTCAGTATATCTGATTAGATGTTTTGCAACAACTATACCTAATTTTTGGTGCGTCTTCGATAAGATGACCAATTATAATAATGTTATTCGTATCCAATGTTTTTCTACACCCATGCCTTTAACATTTATTCCTGACATTATGGTAAAAAAAACTTTAATATTTCATTTATTTATAAAATAGTTCTTTATAAATTAGCCGCTCATTCTCCAAGCAAGATTGTCGCAACGGTCTAGGTGAGATTACTATTTCCTCAAAAGTTAGTTTAGTGACTTCTGATGTGTTCCTTGACTCATTCATTGGCATGTATATATGCTCCAATAATCCACGATTCCGACAAAATCCTATATTAAACCACACCAGCTCTATCAACGTTTCATATAATTACATATACACACCATTACATATATACACCATACACCACCTTATTTCAAGAACTTTTAATTTTATTTGCTAAGTTTCCACCAAACTTATATTTCCCCAAAACTTCCCACAATTTGTCGATTTCACATGATACGGACATTTAAATCATCAAAAACAGCGTGCATAGCGGTAGATTTTCTCCCTTTATTTCTACAAAATCCATAAAGTTAACATTTCAATACAATAAAAGGGCATATAAACCAGTATCATGAGGGCACAAACTGCAGTGCGGCATTGTAAAACAGAATGTAAGAACAGAAGCACCTCCTCAGAGCTAAGAAGCTGGTGGGGGTGTATGCAGGAAGAAAGTTTGGAATGCAGAATGTCCCTTCAGGGGCTCATGTCCTACTACGTGCAGTGATGCCAGCAGTCGAGAATTAAACAAGGGCAACTGCTTGCCAGAAGGTACGTTACGGCTCACATGCAACTTACAGCAAATCACGCGTTCTCGAAGTACTATGGGAGATATAAAGTAAAAATACATTTCATTTTCTTATACGAACAGATTCGTTCTCTTTAAGTTTCTTTACTTTTCACTAGTGCTCTGTTTTTTATTCTTTTTTCTTGCTGGGGTTTCCTAAAATTAATGCGCTTCGAGACATTTTAATATTTAAACACCAAGCTCCCTCTGCTGCAACGTGACGTCGTTGGCAAATAAAGTAGTGGCAGTGTTGCTCGAGAGGTGTTAAGCACTGCTACTGCTTTCGAAAATTGGAATTCCCGCCGCAACGTACGATACGTATTCACACTTTGTGGTTCTCAGTTAGTCAAAACAGAATATCAGTCAGCAGAATCACAAGTAACATTTGACCGGATAAATAAAATCTGTTTTCTGTATCAAGAAAGAAAATACTTCCAAATATTCGACAGCCTTGACTGTACAAAAATGTGCAAGTGCTTATTATATGGTCTCCTGTCTTGCTACAAAAGCTGAAGCATTGCTAGATAAGTCACCAATCAGACTCAAAACTGTGCCCATAATAAAAGAAAGAGTTGAACAATTTGTAACTTAAATTCCAGAGATCAGCGCAACAAATTAAAGATGAAATTAGGTAAGTTCCAATCCTTATGACAAAACTAATAAAACAAGTCTAGGCAGAAAATTAAGAAAATTTTACAAATTCAAGACAGAACTTTACATTTCTGTATGGACGAGGGGGCTAGAGTCTAAAAAAAATAGAACAGGCAGCTGAACTTTACGGCGTATAAATGAGGTACGTAAGGACTGTTGAAAGTTATAGCACAACATGCACAATCAGTCAAAATGAGACATGGAATTTGGCATCTTATAAAAATCGACTGGGTATGGAATAGGTTCCACGGACGGGTCGTGAGAGAATAAATGACGTTTCAAAATATAATAACACCACGCCCATACATCAAAATATGTAAGAAGAGGAAGACCAACTAAAAGTCTAGGAAGAATAATGACTGTACGTTATTTTCGTCACCTTCATCACCATCACCACCGTCACCATCAACACCAACAGTCTCTTATCTTTAGTTTAATATTGTTATTTTTAAAAAATATATTAAAATACTTACGTAATATTACTAAAGAACACATGAAACAGATAAAAAAAATTAAAGTTCGCCATAGAACAAGCCATGAATATCCAGAAGGAGAGCAGAGTTACAGTTCTATTTTTTCAATAACCTCGGCGCTAGACGGCGATGGATGTTCAACGTTAGGCATGGGCCCCTTGACCCCTGGGAAAGAGACCCTTACCCATCATATAGGAGGCTGGATGTGTCCCAGGGCCGGTCTGCACTGGTGCGGTAATAGATATAAGCGTAAGTACTCGACCTTTCGCTGTTCTTTGTAACTGAGATCATAATATCATCGACAGACTGTCAGGAATATAACTATGCTTCATTTTCACAAATTCGATCACAGTACATACCAGGTGCTCCGCAATTCTAACATGCTGATGCTTACAAATAGTCACAACTTGGCCATACAATCCTGTGAAAAGAATGATACTAAACGGTCTAAGAAGGGTTGTCATACTGCTGGAGCAGATTTTTGTTTTGTGCAAATGAATATCCAATGCAATGTATGAAACGCGACCCTCCACAGTCATCCCTATTATGGCATTTATAACTGATCTAATATTATTACGTTGAGCACAGTACAGTGGTGAACATGCAGATGGTTCAATATTCCAAAGGAAGTGCAACCCTCTGGGCCTGTTTTAAGAAATTACTTTCATTCTGTTGGACGATCTGATAGCTAACTTAAAACACTTTTTACAATTCATTATTTTTGGAGTGAACCTTGGCCTCTCGCCCTAAGGGCAAAGCACAGATAGTGTATGGGAACGAAACGCTGAGATGAATATATTGACTGAAGGGACAGAAAATGAAGGCAGAATGCATATGCATAAGCAGATGCTTCATAACCCGTACTCTTCACCAAAACACTAGCATGACCCAGTCAGGAAGGATGAGATTTGGGAACATACACGTATAACACGAACAGAAAAGATAAGAGTGTCACATAGAATTTTGTTCGGAAAAGCTGAATGCCATTTTGGAAGCCTCATTATACATACGAGGATACTAATATGAGATGAAATTTAACTAAATATGGCGTAAGGGTGTGAACTGGTTTCAGCAGGCACAACACAGAAGCCAAAGGCAGGATTTTTGGATGCAATAATGAAAATTTGACTTCCCCTCCCCCCCTCCCCCAAGAAAAAAGTATGGAATGCTTTAACCATATGAAATGCCATCAGCTTCTCAATCTCCACCCCCATGGAAGGGCATCCAATGATCTTACATGACCTAAAAACCAACCACCCTTTTTATAGAGGCTCCAATTTCACATCCTTCGTAGATCTGCTTATCAAGATCATTGTCTTCTTCAGAATATCCCGTGTTCTGTCTTTACTCTCGGTTTTCTCTTTCACTTGTTTGTTTACAAGACTTATGCAAAGGTAAGGAAACTATCGTCAATCAGAACAATTTTACTATAATAAGTTGATATTTATTAAGCTACATGTTTTGGCCATCATCAGGCAGTAAGGTACTACAAGGGAGAATCATACATGTTTCACACTGTTTAAATTACGAGGGGGTGGGTGCGTCAAAGTTTTAGTATTATTTAGTACAATTTGCGTTTAGTTCTCAACTTGTATGCCGTAAGATATATATATATATATATGTGTGTGTGTGTGTGTGTTTGTATGTAATTGTATATGATATATGTCATGAGCCGAAAATTATTGGGTACAGGATAAATTATATAGTAATAATCAGTTTAAAAGCTGAGAATAAATTACATCTACCTTTTAAGCGCTTATTATTATATATTACTTTTATCTTGTACGTAATAATTTTCGGCCCGTCATGTATCATACATACAAGTACATCCTGTGATATGCCAGTTGAGATCTTAACGCAAATAATAACTAAATCTAAATCAAATTCAACGTATGTATAATTTTCCATTTTTATCTTACTGCCTGCTGATGGCTCTTTTAAGGGTGAGCCGAAACGTGTAGCTTAATTTCAACTTACTGCAAGAAGACTGCTGTGACTGACTATAGTCTTCCTACCTTAGTGTATGTGAATCAAGACGGGATGTCACATTTAAAAACATCAGACCGTGTCAGCTCCTAATCCAGTCCTGTAATATTCCTTTCTATATTGTATGACTTGTAGTCAACATGGAAGTGTTTTTGTTTTATTATGTTCTCCGTAGCGAAACTTGAAAATCACAGGCAGACAGCAGCATTTCGGAAGAATTTCCTACCATCATCTTCAGGGTTAAACTCCACATCCACCCGTAAAGCCGCACTTTGTCGCAATACTCTGAATTATTTCCCTCCTACACCTACCGTCCTAACATCCAAGTTCATTCTACCTTGATTTTTACACTACTCTCTTGGTGGCGGATGCGGGATGCTCAGTGTTATTGTGTGCTCTCTCTGACTGTTCCTTAACAAGTGCGACGCACTTCTACCGCTGTACTCACTGATCCCACGTTTGTTGTGCCGCCACAATGCTCCTCTTTAACACTAGGAAACACTACATCCGCTAAATAATATAACAGGCCTGTAATAACAGGGATTGCTGAACAGATATCGCAAGGTCTGCATTCCCACCGTACATAATTTCACGCCTACACATCTCCTAGTATTGCTATTCTTGTTTTACGTCATTTTGTATTGAAGTATTTCTTTAATATTCAGTCAAACTTCAAATTGTCGGCCACATACTCAATGTTTCCCCCTCATCAGCATTTTTGTAAATGTTGACTGACAAGCTGAGGCTATGTTTCTTACGTAATGTGTACACACATATAAGTTCATCTCTAATGTCCTTAAAAAGTGCCACGTAAATAGCTCTGATTCTTACTAGTTATGGCTCAAAATCCTATACCTAGAGAAAACAGTACACACGGTATCTATCCAAAAAAAATGACACAAAACTCGTAAGTAAAATCTGTGGAAAGATGCAATGTTTTTTTAATCAAAACAAGTGCTACAATTCTCATATGTTACTGTGACACAAATAACATCCCTGGAAAGTCAAATGATACCGTATGCCTCTGTCGGGGATTCGAACAAACAATCTCGGAACTCGCGAATGTCAGCAAAGTTGATGAAGCTCTGCTTCCGACTCGCTAACTAAAATACGCACATATGGTCGGTAATCAAAATTTTATTTCTTTCCAGTTGATGTGCGGCCACCGGAAGAATGAAGTAGCCATGCGGAGAGCCGTGTCTTGTTTTAATTACGTCCACGCAATAAAGAGTGAAGCCTGGCCTAGACATATCTGTCCAAACATAACGAACAACTAAGTATATATAACAACAAGTCCAGTTTTCAAACAGTGTAAGTTGTAGATATGTAGTTGACAGCCTCTCCTCCACCCACACAACTGCAATGGCCTCCCACTCATCATCAGGGCCGGCCCACTCTGCTTTTGTGTCATACTGTCACTTCTCGCTTGGAAAATTATCCTTCTGTTACAGCCGTTCTGATGACAGGAATTGGATAGTGGATATACAAAAACTTGCCATTTTACATAAAAACAAATGCTAACAAGCTGAACAAATTCATTTTCCTTCACTCTTTAAAGCACAGTATTCTAAACGCTTATAGGTGCCATCAGCTTTAATATTCGAAACTATGGATTTCCTCCACACAAAATTACTTACGTTTTGAGTAACTATCAAAATGAATAACGATTGCTTCCCGGAACATAATTAATACAGATTCAGCTCTGTAACAGAGTTGTGAAGTGTTTTCTGTCGGGAAGAAAATAATTAATAAACATTTTAATAAGTCTCTGGATTGAAAGGACTAAACTGATTATACATCCTTTACCACCCACAAGGCGTAGATGTAACATGTTTTATGTCTCAACACTTCAATAATTGGACTACCAGATAGCTACAAACCGATCTGCTAGCTACCAGTTTAACCAACTACCGTCCGACAAGCTAGCAGATTGTGATTTCAGGGCGCGTTCGCATAAATAGTGAAAAGTGCCTATTATCTTTGTCATATGTGTCCGTCTCTTTGTCCAAGTGTAGCTGCTCCCACAGGGCGGATTTTCGTGAAAATTTGTCCAGGAACTTCAAATTTGGTTAAAATCGCACAGCAATATCGGGAACTTAACGTGAAGACCTAAGTATGATTTTATCAGACACACAACGGGATGTCACATGTAAAAATTATGTTTGTACTGTTTACAGCAATACGAAACATTACGCAATTGGAGAACAGTGCATAAGGAACCAATTCTTGCGTCTCCATAGCAACACACAAGGGTTTTATATTGGTGACAGCAACAAGTCGACAACAACACAAACGGAAGGCATTGTTGCATCGGCATAGCAACAAAAGCCAGACGAACGCGCCAAAATGTAACGTTATATGTATATTGCTCGTCTTGTTACAACACATAAACAGGCCTTACGGGTCTCTAAACCATCCAGTTCATCCGCTCGTTTTCTTAATACTTGTTCAGAATACTGCAGACTTAACAAGATCTAACTAAATTTTCTACAAAAGATGATAATAATAATAATAATAATAATAATAATAACTGTCTAAGGGAAATCTGAAAGTGAAATAACAGCAGCACAAGATCAGGCATTACACAACAAATATCATGCAACAAAAATATTACAAACCAAAGAGATAGCAAACGCAGGCCATGTCAACGATTTGACGGGAAAATAGAACACATGATATTGGCATGCCCAGTACCGTCAGAAGTAAATTACACAAACAGACATGACAGATTGTGTGCTCAACTCAACTTTAACACATGCAAGGAAATAGGGGTAATATTAGACAATGAACACAGGTATCACCGTGAACCAGTAGTAGTCGAAACAGGTCGTGAAGGCAAGGTAACTATATTATAAAATCTACACGTGCAAACTGATGGAACCATCCATAGCTATAAACCGGACGTCATAATCCGTGATAGTGAAAAAGGAACATGCATATTAATAGATGTTGCAATTTCAGGGGACAGAAATGGTGTCAAGAAAGAAGTCTAGAATATTCTAAAAATAAACAAAACTTAAAATATAATTTCAGCTCAAGTGTAATGTTAAAGCAAAAATGACACCAGTAATACTAGGGGCATCCGAAACCATCTTAAAATCACCCAGGCAATAACGGAACAACAAAACAGGAAAGCACAGAATCAAGGAACTATTAAAACAAATCATATTGGGCACTGCACACATACTGTGGAAAGTACAGATGGAAAAGTACAGAACATATTTAACATGCGAAATAGCATTACGTATACCACAAATTGTAAATACAGAACAACTGGAACACTATGTACCCTAGAAAACATAGTTTATTTCAGACATATAATTGTAAATAACCTGCACAAAAGTGTTAACAAGCAATAATAATAATGGGTACACAAATTTTTCAAAAATCTAGGAACCATCTCAAAATTCTGGGCGCCAGAAGGAAGATATGAAGCTAGTTCCATACTAGGGACCCACAAACATTAGGCGCTACGTGCGAAATTCAATCGCCGTGGTGATTTGGCGTCCGTGAGTTTTGAAACTCTGATCATGAGTAAGATACAATGATGATGCTTAATTCTTTGGACTCGGTACAGGTGCGTGCCTGGGCAGAAACGGATCTCTAACGAAGACCCCCGTTGTGACACGCTGCTTTATGGTCAGGTCTATGCACACCACAGGGGTTACAACAGATGATAATGGATCACTGGTGGAATGTTGATTGACAGGGTAAAATCAAATCACTGTGAGAAAATCCTGCCCTAGTACCACCCTGAACACCAACAACGTCACATGCAATGCCTCGAGCTATGGCATGAGATTCAGACAAACTGATAGCCTTACTAGACCAATAGAGCCAGAATGCAAAATTTTCTCTCAAAACGTTTCAACAAGCCATCCACAGATATTCAACCCAATTCCAAAAAATTGTATGATGCTAAAAGACGTAACGTGTAGAAACTTACTTAATTTTTGCTTAGCGTAGGCGCAATTTATTGTTTATTTAACAACGCTGCCAATATGTCACATTATACTGCATTGAATAGAAACAATATTAGCGAATAGTCTGACAAGATGTGGAAGGGAAGTGGTCGTGACCCAGTTTTAGCTACAATTGCCATATATGCACTAAGATAGGGGTAAGCCACAAAGAACTTCGTGATTGGGTTGAAACTTTAAATCAGGGCCTTCCAAACCCGAAGCAAGACCTAAATACCTACTACACCGACTACCATTTTAACTTACTTGTCTCAGCAAGTGACACAGCTAATATTTTTGTACAGTAATTTGTTGTAGTGCCATACAAAAAAATGAACTTAAATGCGCTTTAATTTTCTGTACCCAAAAATCTGTTCTTCTCTTTTCGGGTTAGTCTCTCTTTGCTCTCGCAGGTGAACGAGGTGCACTCATTAAAAGATTGGTGGGCTGTATAATTGAACAAATATACATTCACACAAATTTGTTTGCATAGAGTTTCGATATTGATAGATTTAATTGGATACTCTCACTCTGTTTCACTGTACAGTTTGATTCGGCTACCTACATTATAACGTTAGCAGTGACTTCATTAACGTTGACGATTATCATTACTAGTTCACAACAGTTACGATGTAGCTTCACAAGTTACTAATTAGTAAGAATGTTTTCCTAACACAGTTATCACAGACATTCAGTGGCCGTTCTTTACTCTGTATTTATACAGTAATATATCATGTAACAGAGGTCGGTGGTGTGTGGTGTACTTTTGGATACTTTAAACGCTTGTATTTTATTATGGAGCAACGGTCAATGCGTATTGCACACCTGATATATTAGCAATGAATTTCGTTAGATTCTTGTGAGACAAACTCGCTCTGATTTCACACAAAGAACTAAGTGATTTTCAGAAACTTATGAAACAACTTATATTTGACAAAACTTCTAGCGATGAGACAAGTGGATCTCTCCTATTGGTTACACCTTCGAACAATAGATTCAAGGCCTTGTGGCTGCTGGGCAGTTGATATTCCTTAGCAAGGGCACGTGCTTTATTTTCAAAGTAACTGTAGAATCAATCGTATCCGGCCACTTACAATGTGCTGATATTTAAATCTGTCAAGTCATTTTCGGAAGTTGTTCATATGTGACATGTTAATCACTTTCAACTCTAGAAACTGTCGGGTTTCCAGCTTTTGCAAAACGCTGGAAGTACATATTTCCCTGAGTGCATTCTTCCTTTGAACAGATTTCCGTCGATGGCAGGATGTTCGCTGAGGAATTTAAACCCCATATGCCACGCACATATTTGTAAACACGTGCCTATTCATGTCGAACTCTTTTGCTGAGTTACGATCAAGCCTTATGGAGAAAGTACTATTACAAACCTCACCAAAGAACTGAGTAAATACCTGGTTTCCGTATTCTTTCGAACAGTGTTTTTTGAGATGTTAATCGGTCAGATAGTCAACAAAATGCCTACATTTTACAGAACCCAAAATTTCGTTACCATATTACAAAACTGCCCTACACCGATTTCTAGCCTGCGTCAATCGAATCCAGTACACACTCTAAAAAATATCTGTAACACTTATAGTAAGATTTTCGTCACACCTACTGCAAGGCACACAAACCCGCAGGTTTCCGACAGAATTAATATATGCCTTTATACCTCCCACGCATTCTACATGAACTGCCAGTTTCCTCTACTTTCAGTTGACCAGTCTCGGAATATCAGCAAGGAGTACAACGTATGGCTATATACGAAGGTGTCAGTTTCACGAGATACAGTCACTAATTTCATTATGGACTAACAATTACAACCCCGCAACATAATCTCTTCTGAGACCTGGCCTGTGTCATGGGTAACTAAGAACATTTGCCGGAAACTCTCTTCTATATACAACAGATATTTGGTCTCCACGGCAGAAGGGACAGTGAGGAATACACTAGACAGTATACAGTGGAGAGTCTGATAACTATTGTGCAAGTACATATTCGGGAGAATTTCAAAGATACGTCAGATATCATGGATTTTTGGAATACACTGTACAGGATAAATTATGCTATTGATGCATTTCCTTCCTTTCATTTTGTGACAAACTGTTCACAAAGCTGACGAGAAATTGTATGAGAATTTCTAATTAAAACAGTAAAGAACATCCAACCCATACAGAAACTAATCAGCACGCAGAATGGAATATTACTAAGAGATCTCTCAGTCAAAATCTCCTTTCTTTTCAAACAGTTTTATGGGCTCATCATCAGGCAACATTCTCCCCAACCCCCACCGACGCTCCCACTCATAAACATACGAGTCTCACTGAGTTCAAGAAGATATCAAACTTGGAGGTTTTGATGTTTCCCGTGTATGCATTGTAGCTAAATCTGTACCTTCTCCAAAACAGTAAATTACGATCCCTTACATTTACGCAGTAAACCAACAAATGTACGCCGATACAGTATACTTTATCATACATTAATATTCACTTCCATGTTTCGGTCGCTTTTGCGACCATCATTATGGTGCTTTAGAAAAAATACTGTATTCTTGTAAAACACCGTGATGATGGTCACAAAAGCGACCGAAACATGGAGGCGATTATTAATATATGTTAAAGCACATTTTAACAGTGTGCGTCTGTTGGTTTAATACAAAAGTGTAAATATCCCTTACTGCAAGGATATGGAACACACAATGGACCACCATTCTTTTCGGCACCGTGTCTACTTGTGGCACCCGATGTCCTTCGCAACTTCTATAACCGTATCAGTAGCCATGTGACATACGATCTATAGCAGCACATACACAACAGACTGTCATGTTCATTGTACTAGTTCTGAACATGTGTATTGGAGTCTGTGTTTGAACTACTGCTGTGTGCAGAACAAATGAATACTTGTTGCTATTGATATTGGGCGGGCTTTTATAGTCAGTTACTAACTCGTAAAGGCATGTTAGCTTAGCACACTGGATAATGTTTACCCTACATCCTACTGCACAGACAGATTGAAACAATCACATGACAAACTGATAAATAATCAGACGACCTCGAACAACAGGTAACAAACACAAACAACATGAGTTTAGATTAGTAATTATAAAAGAAACGTGTCTTGCTTGCTAGAATCAAAAAGGCCGTGTGCTGGTTATCCAGATCTGCCCGATCAGACCACATTGGAGGGGAGTAGCAGTACAAGTAGTATGACCTGTACCGGAGGCTGCGGGTACAGATTTTAATACTCCTGATGATGGGTGCTGTGACACCCGAAACATGTAGAGTAGTTTTGCAGTGAATAAATATCTGCATACTATTGCATCTGTTGGATTTTTATTCACATTGACATATTCGATACTTTGTAATATGATTAACACAACGGGGACGACTCTCCTCAAAGTTGTCAAAAGTTACTCTCTAGTCTTCAGAAAATATCAACGTTATTTGCAACAAAAATTCCACATCCATTACAGGTTCTAGTTACTTTTAGTTTGCAGCATCTCCCCGCAGTTCAGATTTGTTCCACAATTTGCCAGCAGTGACGACTGGCGCTTTCTGAAGCAGAACACATGTGCTTCAGCTCAATCACAGCAGGTTTGCTTCACGCCAACACGTCTCTCGTGCCTTATGAACACATCTGAGGTTAACAACAATAAAAATTCCATAAAATACCATAGTCCGATCTAACAAATCCGTTCCGTGATTCGCTGAGCCGCGCTCACCCCAAACATAACCTCACCGTGACTGAAGGGATTCGGGTAAGATTTCAGACGATCTCATTGCAGCACGTTTCCTTTATAATGTCCAGAACACAATATTTCAGACTAACTTCACAACACATAAGATTTCAGAGCATCTCATTACAGTATACATCCTTGCTAACTTCACAGACCACGTTTCAGACCATTCCATTAGCAGCATATTTCCTTACTAGCTCCACACGTCACAAGTTTTCAGAAAACCCCCTGCGCGGCGTGTTTATCTACTAACACCACACAACACAGTCTTCCTTAAGGACACGAAATCACTCAGTAAGTGCAGACACTACCGCTTTAAAAACAGTCCGTTACGGACTATACATTGTACAATAAGAATCAAGCAAATTATTGTTCACTTAAAAGCCGTTTCAATATTATCTTCTTTTTAACTCCAAAACTTCCCAAACAGAAACTTGCTTTCGGCTTTTCCGATAATGTTGTATACACCTTTCACCTTAGCACCACATCCCAGACTATGATCTTACCTTAATGTGAAGACAAAGATTCACACCCATAAAAAACAGGCAAAATTAAGTTTCCCCATCTGAAATTCTTTCATTATATTACAGCGTACCTTAGACACTTCATATAAAAAACACGATCAAGATATGGCATTAAAAATGTGTCTCAGCTGTGCTGATGTTTTTTCATATGTATAGTTCCGTACGTTTTAGACTATGTTTGAGGTCGGCATTAAACTTTCAATAATTTTGGAGCCAGTTTCACGAACGCCTTGAACATTCTACGGTAACAATACATTCAATTCCAGTGAAATATCAGGGTAATTATGGGAGATAATTTTCCATTGATTTACGTTATTTTATGTTCCGTATATCGAGAGGTTTGTTGGGTAAATAAACTTGATTGATTTATAAGTTTCTAACAGTATTTATACACATATATATGCCACAAAGCTATACGTATGACGTAAGCGATTTGGTGCGTTACGCCATACAGGGGTATGAACGGACAAATAAATAAGAAAACAGTACATATACCGGATTCATGACACGCATATAAATTGAGAAGTTCTTAATGTTTTATCGGGGTTTTAATTTGGTAACAATATCATTCCACATTTCGGTTAGTTCACATAGTGGACATTGCAATCTCCAATAAATCGGTAAAAATTTGTCGCCACGACATGGCGCATCCTCAGGTTATGGATGGAGAATATTGCCTCCATATTTGAGCAGCAACTGCTGACAGCTGACAAAGAGTGGTCCTCCAGCTTTGTGACCGGGCTATGTGCACCGTTAACTCTTATAAAGAAGTGACGCATTTTACAAGGACTTGAATTTGGGCTGGTCCTTTGGAAGGACGTAACAACACAAAATAGACATTTGTAATGCGACTAGACGAGCCTGTTTTGAGCCAAGGTAACTGAATCCAGTGGCCAGAAGACTGGCGTAAGTACGGGTCAGATGGAAGAAGAGAGGCACTGAAAGAGAAGACGACTTTTTTCTGTGGGAAAGGAAATGAAAATCAATACAGGACAGGTATTTATTGCATAATGGAAACATATTAGCATTCAAGAGGGTAGAATTTGTTACTTATACTACATTGTATGTTACGAAGAGGTCGCTAGTGTGATGATATTTTTCGGAATTCGTGCGACCCTAGAGGACAAAAGGACTGTAGAACCAAAAGAGGCATTGAAGATGATAATGATGGTGCCAAGACACAAGCCGATAGGACTGGCGTTTTTGAGTCAGGTAGCTGCCTTTAAACTTGCACTAAATTATCGCCAATTTTTAGACAAATACTACGAACAGTACTTAATAAACTTATGACTTAACTGTCCAGCAGGTCTGAAAGGCGAAGGAGGTCACAACGCCTAATCTTAACGTTTAGTAAGTGGCAGTGTATGTTATATGTACTATACACGGAAATGTACAGCCGTTACATTTTCCGTGCGTCAGCTTTCGGTTTTGAATTGAAATCTCTGCCTGTTTCATGCGTTTATACATTTTAAGCAGGGGCGCATTCCTATCGATCACCCACTAAAATAGATTCTCTCCGTCTGTCAGTTCGCGCGAAATAATTTAATGCCGATAAAGATATCCTCATTAATTTTGATATCAGGGAGTTGAATTGAAATGTATCGAGCCATTCCATTTTCAGTTAAGATAGGATAACATTAATGCACGCGATGCACTAATACCTATAGGGATTTGTGAGCGCATCTCGCCTTAAACTTTCCAAATATATCACGGAATAAAACGTCCAGAACCTGCGTACTGAAAAACGCGACACTCCCTGTATTCCCGGTGCACCTCTCATTTTTAACGCGGTTAAATACAGGGAGATAAGGCGCCGGTCTTTTTGCCCTGTGCCTATAGTTCAAACTTGTGAAATAAATTGCAAGTAATAACATTAAAGGCAAAATTATCCCTATCCACACTACGATGGCATATAAAGAAGTAGATGTTTAGCTTCACTCATTCTTAAATTCAGCACAAGATGGAGGTGAAGGGTGAACTGCACTGCCCGTCCGCTTTACTTCAGAGAAAGAGAACCTCCTTATCCATAAAGCAGGAAGCTGTGTGGACTCCACAACAGGTCCGGACATTTGGGAGAAGAGAAAAATCACTCTCCCCTGCCGGGATTCTACCCTCGAATTGCCCAGCCTGTAGTCTAGTCATTATATTAATCACGCTAGTCCGGCTCACCTATATCAACATTGATTCCATGCAAAAACAGTAGGACACTTGTGCGTATTAACCTACCTTTGGCCCGTCTACTTAAGGGGTAATTTAATAAAGTATTTATTAGTCGGATAAGGTCTAAAATAAGTTATTAGTCACAACAGTCACACGTTAAGCCGAGCTGCACGCTAGTATAATCAGGAATCATTGTCACAACAATCCAACAGATGGCACGGTAAAAAGACATCATCATCATCACAAATAAATCTTTTGGTCTGTTCTATTAACAAAGAACAGAACTGGTCTATCGTCCTTTGTTTTGTTTTGTTTTGCCTTCCAGACTTAAGTTCACGTCGACAATGTTCCTTCGGGACTACACACTCAAACACTGTTCCCAAGTGCCCAGCCAACTTTTTAATATTTTCAATTTTATATCCATAACTGTTATTTCTAATCCTCCTCTCACAAATTCATCGTAATTTTTATCCATTTTATAACATGCGACAATTCTGGGGAAAGGTATTTCACCCATGTTTACTTCTCAGTTGGCATTGCGCTAAAGCCCAAAACTCGGGTCCACATAAGAGCATATGTATAATTAATACTCAAACATGTATTCATCCCACACTACAGCGTCTGGATAAAAGGAGAGCACGAACTTTCGGAAACTGTTTAGGTTTTCGTTTTGATGTAGGCTAAACTGGCCCCGTATAATAGCATCCTTTCAATCTACCCGAGGACAGAGATGTGCAACAACAAAGAAAGGCAAGTATCTTCGTATTCAATAAATATTTCCTAAAGAAAATCCGCTCTACACCGACAGTCTGTCAGCACAGATACTGTTTCTAAGTTACACTACTGATGATCAAAAAGGGAGAATTCGGTGGGCGGGGACACTTTGTACAGACGGGGGAAAAAAGAAATATACACAAAACGCTAGATGGAAACCCTGAAGGGAATGTAGGCTTGTCATTCGGAGACCTTGGCTTAAAAGGAAGCTAATATTTAGGATTATTTTAAGGAAGTTGTGTGTGGCCGTCTGGAAAGGTTTCAACTCATGACATGGTCAATAGGCAGTTCCTTGTGAAAAAGACATTAAACAACGGTTTTCACAATAGACGAAGCACCGTACGACTAGACAAGCGACTGCCAGATTCTGAATTACTAAACACCACGGACAGCTGATGAGCTACATTGGGGCAAATGTATCAGAAAATGATTGTCAGCTGAATCCTCTAATGGAAGCAATTTGTGCCCCGAAGATTGTACCCAGATCTCTAGACCTGTAATTTGAAGCTAGATATAAACTAGTGACCTAATTAAGTAATTTCTTAATCACATCTGAATTCCAAACATCGTGTTTTATAAATTTCGAAATGGGTAATTGAATTAATGTTTCAGCAAATCTCTCAGTCGTGTTGTCACTTGTTAGACCAGACACGAAATTAATCTTTAAAGTAAATAAATCTGACATTAGTCTGCTAGAAGGGATCGCCACGATGATATACGGACATGTTAATTCCTCAAATAGACGTTGGTACAAAATTATGGCAATACTTCCACGACATATGACGCAGAATCCAGATCGACGGATCATTCCAGCTGTCAACTACGTCGATAATTCTGTGCCAGTGGAACTGAGCACGGACTGCATCACAGGGCGCTTTGAACCCTCTGTTTACAGCTCAGAATGACAGGAACATTAGCCACTGGTATTTCGGGAAATACAACCTGTTGATTTATACAACTCAACAGGTAAACTGTATGGGTCTCTGATCCCTCAGACAAACCGCACGTCCACGCAAAATATAACAGGGTCTAACAGTCTAATAATCTAATAACTATAACAATTATTTATCACTAAAACGTACATCTAGCTCTCTGCTATAAGCCATAAAAAAAACTACAAAATTCGTGAAATGAGTGACTTTCATTTTAAGAGAAACAGTAATTAAATAATAACATTTAATGAATAATAAAGACAATTACATACGTAGTTCCATTTCCTTAATTAACCTAAGCCATGAAGACTGGGGGGAATGGAGTTTTAAATTCGGCTCTAGATGAAGATAAGTAGTTAGCTTCACGCGTCGACCGCTTTGCCTCCAGAAAATGTAGTTCGATTAGCAACAGGGGTAAACCGTCCAAAACAATTCGGGGGACCGTGCATCTTCCTATTTACTAGGCTCTTACTCCAACAGCAAAGCGACTGGAGAATAAAACTGACCACTTATTCCCATCTACTGCTGATTTAAAGAATGTGTGGATTTATAGCCTACCTCAATTCCAACATGCCTTAATTGCAGGCACGGAGTCAATTTTACCTTTTTAATAAACACAGAATTCTCGCGGCAAAGAGTCAAAAATAGGGCGCATGTTCAAAACTTATTCATCACAGACTTTCATTAAAAGTTTCAGTAATATTTTTTTTTAACTTACAACACGCCAGTACCTTACAAACAAAATGTCTTAGCAAGCGAATAAAACCTGCAAAATATATTTCATATTTCCCGAGTTTTGCTAGAGCAAAAAAAAAATTTATATTTCCGAATTAATGAAGTTATTTTGTTCAAATTAACGTTCTCCGTTCCATCATAATTCCTTTCGTTATTACACGCCATAACTTATATCATTTTCATTCGTCTTATTCCATAAAATTGAATTAATGTCTTCACAGAGGAAAAATGGCTATACATAGCAAATTCCTCGCTACGCAGTAAAACCTACCCACGCCTCCGTTAAAGTCAGCGCAGTGTAGGCATACTTGTTAGCAGCTTTGCAATAAACCATAGAGCCTGGCGTGAATTTGACGTAATAAAGTATCACATAATGTTCCGCGCCGTTGGTGCAAAAACGAGCTCAGCCAAATTATTCTCTCGCTGCTGGACTGAGGCTTTATACGTGCAATTTAAATCAAGTGATAATGCAGACATTTCGCAATGACACAGAGGAAAATTTAGTGTACACAGTTTTCTCGCTTTACGTTTTTCTTACAATGCTTTACGTAAAGAAGGCCGGAATAGCCCAGCTGGTAAAAGCTGGTCGGTCCGGAGGTCGAACCCTGGCGAACAGAAGATATTCCGTGCCCTTCCAGACAGGCCTCAAGGCCTACCCTGCTTCCTGTACAATGGATACTAGACCTTTCGCGGGGGTAGAGCGCCCGGGACGTGGTGCTGACCACCCTAATCCCTTCTAGCACCGAGTTTCCGAATGGGTTGAAAACGTACCTCCGCCCACCCGCTGTGCCTGTACACGCATGCTTTATTGTTGTGTGTCTACACAGTGACACACGTACACACGTACACACATACGTACATACATACATACACACACGCACACACTCACACACGCAGGCACAAAAACACACTCACACACATATACACACATACATGCATACATACATACACACACTCACACATTCACACATACACACATGCAAAACATGCAAACACGTACACACACATACACATACAAACATATACACATTCACACATTCACACATACACACATACACAAACACACATACGATTTCAGGCTTCCGCCGCAAAGTACATGAAACCGCCCTCTTCTGGGATATAACGCAGCGCCGAGTGGTAATTCCGTACCGATGTTTCGGTACAAGCCAATGGTTCCATCTTCAGGCCTTGAGGACGGAATCGATGGGTTGTCCCGAAACGTAAGTGCGGAATTTCCACTCACCGTTGCGTTATATCCCAGACAAGCGCAGATCTCACACACATGCACCTTTGCACAGGCCCACGCGCACACACACACACACACACACACACACACACAAACCCTGTATTTCAGAAAGAAAGTTACACAAATGTTTATGAACAAGAACACTTGAATCGTTAATACTTTGGATTTTATGCCCGCATACATTTACATTAACTTGTTCCATAGGTTTTCTCTGTAAAACTTTTCAATTTGATGAATACGAGAAATAAACACGAAACCTTATTTAGGGTTTCAAGTAACCTAACAACACTTTCTGGCCACATGCATGGATGGTCTAAAAAGAAAGATGGCATGGTGTACTACTGGGGTGTGCCACACAATGCAACACACTGGCCTTTTACTGGGTAGGCCAGACGCTATTTACTTATAACACGACATTAAACTCTGTATCTTCACACAGATATGTGTTAAGTTATTCAATATACCTTGTCACAAACCATTTTAATTTTATGTCCACCATCACACCTTATCCTTTAAGATTAATTTCAGTATGCAAACCATCTACGTTTAGGTCTCCCTGCCGTTCTCTTTCCTTTAGGCCGAAATGTTTATATGTCCCTTCTTTGTTTCACACTCGTGCTACATGTCTGTCCCTTCTCTTCCTTCTTGATCTGACCACTTATTGTGAAGATCTTGTTTCGTCGCCTGTGATCCAGAAGTGTCTAATTAACGACATTAAAAGGTAAAGGTACAGGTACAGCAGTCCCATTACAGGCCTGGACAGGCCCAGAGGGTTCCAGGTAGTTAAGGCTCCCAGATTTCGTGACAACGGCACAGGATAGTGGTAGGTTGCCAGCCTTACGCACCGGCCGCCTTTACCCCCAGGAAATACTCCTGGTGCTCATTTCTGTTAGAGTCTGAGTCGACCCCAGAGCCGTAGTGCGATCGGAAGGATTTTATGTCGATGAAAAAATCCACTGACACCAGCTGGGATCGAACCAGCGACCTTTGTAGCACAACACCTTAACCACTGTGCTACCGCGGTCCCCAATTAACGACATTAAGCCAATAAAATGCACAAATTTCTTTCTTAGATATTTGTATTACAATTTCACACTGAATATTCCTACATTTTTCGGTCCGTGGCGGGACATCAAAAGGGAATCAAAAGGAAGTAACACAGCATTCCGTGATGATATTCCCTTGCTGGCCGAAACATGTAAGAATATTCATTTTGACAGTGTAATATAAAGTGTCGGGATAGCTCAGTCAATATAGCAACTCGCTATGGGCTCTACGGTCCGGGGATCGAATCCTGGTGGAAGCAAGATTTTTCGCACCCTTCCAAACTGGCCCCGGGTACCACCACGCCTCCTATACAATGGGTACATAGCCTTTTCCGGGGGGTAAAGCGGCCGGGGCCTGGCGTTACCATCTACCCTATCTAGCATCGAAGTTAAGAAAAAATTAGAGCTATAAATCTTTTCCCCTCTGGACCTTCGTTGTCTGCTTCAGGGTGAGCGTTACCTTTGTCCTTATTGTAATACAAATATCTAAGAAATAATTATGTGCATTTTGTTGGTTTCTTGTCGTAAATTATTTGTCGACAGGACAAGGAATGAACAATATAAACTTAACCAAATATTTCGAT
>Ga0123357_10001849_pt1 | contig 22963 bp, 12 predicted proteins | sample TergutEmb28metaG_FD_89873 | JGI IMG/M metagenome (GOLD analysis project Ga0123357, IMG submission 89873) | Embiratermes neotenicus P4 segment gut microbial communities from Petit-Saut dam, French Guiana - Emb289 P4 | ecosystem: Host-associated > Arthropoda: Insects > Digestive system > Gut ... | reverse complement strand
ACATTCGTTGTATCTCTATACATAAACTCTTGTATTTTAACTTCTTTTCCGCTTCCTTTTGCACAACATTTCTGTCTGCGGGTATTGCCACATCTATCAGTGTGCATGTTTTCCCTTTTTTTTAATTATTATATCCGGCCTATTTGTTTTAACTTCTCTGTGTGTCTTTTATATTATTATTATTATTATTATTATTATTATTACTACTACTACTCAGTGTAACCTTAGGTAAGTTATTTCCGCTGTACGGAGTTTTAATTTTGAATTGGTTGTCGACTCCAGGTTAATATAGGTATGGGTACTGGTAAAGTGAATATTCGTGTTTAAGTCAAAAAGACATGTGAGGATTATTTGAAAGCCATATTCTTGAATAAGCCGACGTGCTTTATTTTGCTGGCAGGAAGAGCTCTGTGTTAGGTTTCTTCCCATTCCACCTGTGTCGGATTATAGCAAAATAATGTAACAAAAAGTTCTAAAAACAAGAAAATACAATACCTACTGTGACGTATATTTGTGTTTCATTTTTGCCCTATATAGATTTTTAAATACGTAATGCAGTGGGTGGGGATGTTCCTGACCCCCCGGCCATACGTTGTGGACGGCGCCTTAATTCGTATTCGTAACTAGTATACAAAAGAGATTAACTGCTTTCTGCGAGTGGAGGAATGGGTACAGGGCGCTGTAGTCCACAGGAACGAAGGATATTTAGATTCGAATGCCTGGCGAATTCTTTCTCCAACAGGAAGCTTGCACAAATACGACATGCTTGCTCTTCTTTCTTGTCAAGTAACGTAAAAGAAACTGACTGAAGAATGGTACGATATTTTAAATTAAAATCGTTACATCTACTGATCTGCTACTTGGAATCATGGGAAAGACTTATACAAGAGTTTAACAAACTTAACATTGAATTGTGGACTACAAAAAGGCAAATTACAGATGGTTGAACAAAAGTCCACAATATGTAGTATAATTTGCGTTCTGAAATATTTGTATTACGGTGAAGAAATGAAGGTTAATGAGTTGGGTGACGCACGAATGTCACACGAGGCAAATGAGAAATTAATGAAATATTTTATTAGAACATTCTGAAGAAGGAAGACCATTCGGGAAACCTAGATGCCTTGGAGGACGTAGAATGAAATGAATCTTGCCAGAAATAAGGTTAAACGCTGTGGTTTGGATTCGTGTGTGTAAGGCTGAAGACCGGCGTCAGACTCTTGTGACCAGACTTTATTGTTAATTAATTAATTAACTGATCCTTTATACTCGATTTAAAAGTAGACCATTTTCCCTCAGAATGATGTGAAAAATAATAGCTCAATGATATTTTTGAAGATGTTCGTAAGAATTAAAACAAAATTAATATTTTTTTTTAATTTGACTCTAGAGGTAAAGAAAGGGCTAGAAACCTAGAGTACATAAGGCTCGTGAGAATTAAAACAAAATTAATATTTGTGTTTTTTATTTGACTAAAGAGATAAAGAAAGAGCTAGAAACCTAGAGTACATAATAGTGAGGCAACGTTTTTCATAAACATCGGCTTAACCCAAATACATTTCACGATATGAGAAAAAACAAAATACGACTTATCATTTGAACATAAACATGCCGTGGAAAACTAAGAGTAACACAAATTTTGTTTGTGTTTTGAAATTCTTGCTTCAATGTGGTCATCTGAAGAAGTGAAAAAGAACCATTCATGAGAAGCGTGCAGGTGAACTCTTAAATAGTTTTGACACTTCTGGTGGCTTGGTTTATGGACTCGTCCGTCGTCTGAAGTTTAGCAAGTCCTATATTTCGGAAAGTGCATCTGCTAGCTTCCTTAAGCTTAACTGAGGAGCGTTGGGACAGAAGGAGCTGGACCAGTGGTGCAGTGACAGAGAATAGCTGTTTCTATAGGGTCGAAATTAGAAGGCACTTCCTGCGACATTCACCTTAGAACAGGAATAGACCAACTTCCTGAGTGGCTGTTGCGTTCTGTCTTGAATGCAATGTGACGGATAGAGTCCATCAAAAAGTAATTCTGAGAAAAACGCTGTGCTCGTACATCAAATTCAGTCAACCGTGTAGAAGAGAGTTATATATAATGGAGGTAAATTATTTATGAGCATTCATGAATGATTAATGCTTAATTCACCATTTGCTAAGTGATTTACATGTTAGAGGTTGTATATTGACGTTCAATTGACTTCTGGAGAAGCTTAAATTGGGGCTGGTAGAAGTTTCTTGCTATGCGCAATGCGGTTACCATAAGCTATTTTTGTTTGGTTCTACATCCGATAGTTTTAATATTGTTATCAGGTTTGTGAAGTTCAGGAAATACAGAAATTTCGTAGCTGCCAACTACACTACCAATGGTCGTGAAGTACTTAAATGTATTCCCACATTCTGTCTAGCGAAGTATAAAGTTTAGGGAGAGCAATACTGATTCTCGTCTGATTTTATGTTAAATTCACAATGGCACAGCAAACACTGTTCTCAGTCCACTGCCTGCTGGGACCAACGTTTGATAGCATAACGTTTATACTATGCCGGCGGAAAGCCTATTATATTAAACTATTTTAACAAACATAGTAATAGTGTTTTTAAATTAGGTGTATAGCATGTACCATTACCCGTTGTTTTACTTTCCTTCGTTTGATACTACAATTTTGTTTTATCACGGTTGTACACGTATGGTTCTTTAACTGGGCTGTCAGTGCCTCAGATCGTAATTACAGCGATAATGCCAGGACAGAAGATAAACAATAGAGAAGAAATTATGTGGACGAGAACGATTGTGATATAATTTGAAGTATTGTCCCAGTATTGATGTGAGGATTGAAGGAGAAAGTATTTTACTTATAGACTCCGTCAGTTTCTACGATTACGTAGGTCCGATGGTAGACGAATTGAATATAAACATGGAAAACGTGCAGATATATCGATAGGTGAAATTCGAAGAAGTTGGAGAGAAACCTCCAACAGCTTCGCTTTGTCCACCATAGAAAAACACATGTCGACTGCAGTCACATATCTCATTCTATCTGTTCATGACAGTCTCAGATTCATAATGGTGTACTTTGGAGATTGTAGTTCTAAAAGAGTGACATGGTTTACCAATCCAAGAAGAAAATATTACCATAGAGAGTATACGACTTATATTGGACTGAATATAAAATTCACCTAAAATATTTGTCGTCAATTGCTCTTTAGGATTATCGCCAAATTTCTTATAGAAAAACTAAATATTAATTTCCCCTTGCGCAACCCAAGTATCCCAATGGAAAATGTTTTGAAGGTAAGACAATACTGAACACTTTTTTTCATTAATTGGCTACAGCATGCTATTTTCTATTGTCTTGCATTTACAGCTTTTTGTCTTACCGTTTTTTACACGTCTTATTAGCTCTGAAACTCTAATTGTTTACTTCTCCAAAAAATTAATAGGAAAAGTAACAATTGTCAGAGATGCATTGTGTCGTGGAAATGGAAGTAGGCTTCAAGAACAAAGACTAGTAAACGAGATTAGAAAGGAAGTTTTGGATTTGGGCTCCGAAAGGTTCAGAAACTACAGATTACTGTATTCTGGAATGTTATGCCGTGTACTTTCTTAGAAAGGAAAATATGTTCTACAAAACCGCGTCTTTCTCTTCTGGATATGAGTGCTCTTCGAAAATAAAAAAAGGATACTTTTCCCCTGCTTGTTGCCTAACGTGACAGAATGCAATAATCTTCCAAATTAGGAAGGTGTAGTTCGTATTTGAGTATATGAGAGTATCCATGCATGTTCTTTGCGTAATTGTCCCTCCTATGGCGTGGATTGCTATAAAATGTACGTGCTTAAAAACATTTCTGTAGCACTTTCACTGTCAAAAGTTATGAAGATCCTTCAAGAAGTTCTCGAAAATGCTAGAACAAGCGGACAGACTAACGCGACAAACCTCCCCTATACAAATTACGTCGCGCATCGAACGAACAATAACGTGCGCCAACGACTGGAATTTAAAATTGCAAGAGTGACTTCTCAATCTGTTGTTTGTCGTAGTGAAACTTTGACGGTAAAACCAGAAACAAAACCATAATCCAAAATGCTGAAGCGAAAATCTCGAGAATGACTATAAATATGGGCAGAACATACCGGATGAACTGAAGACCGAAACAGCATTGACTAAACTCTGTAGTAGACACAGAAACTGATTTGCAGTGTTGACAGAATGTAGGTGTATGCTGAGTACAACAAGGAACTAAGTGCAACTAGGGTCATAACCTTTCAATAAACGACCCATTGAGACTTAACGAAAAATGATTATGATTATTATTTGATAATAGTGGTGATGATGACGATTATGATTACTACTACTACTACTACTTAAAACTACTATTATTACTACTACTATTACTACTACTACTACTACTGTGGGCCGGGTAGCTCAGTCGGTATAGCGACTGACTACGGGCTGGACAGTCCGGGATCGAATCCCGGTGGGGACGAGATATTCCGCCCGTCCAGACCGGCCCTGGAGCCCACCCAGCCTTCTGTACAATGTGTACCAGGTCTTTCCCGAGGGTAAAGTGCGGCCGGGGCGTGCTACTGACCACTCACCCCCTTCTAGTGCCGCGGTCATGGAAGAGTAGAGATATAATTCTACCCACCCTCTGGGCCACACCGGGCCTGTAACGGGAACACTTTACCTTATACTGCTATTACTACTACTACTACTACTACTACTAATATCACTTCTTCTGGTATTAAAAGCTGCTACTGCAATTTGCTAAGCTTCTAATGAATCAGGAAGTAGAGGATGTCGCGGTAAATGATTTGAAAGTATCTGGATAGTTCATTTTTGTTTCCAGAACATAATTTAAGGCAATGATGGAGAGGATTACTTACGATTATAGCTCGTTTTGTTCAGCAGAGTGAAACCTACCGTATACCAAACGATTAAAACATTTTTATTAAATCTCTACATGGAAATATCTGTGTGCTTTCAAAACATCTGAAACCATGTGTAGGTTTATTTTGTGATAAAACATTGTACAAAGTATGAGAATCACCAGAATATCCAGGTATTGATAACCGTGGTTCCAACAATGCTATTGTATTAATTATAACTGAATGTGTGCTAAATTTGGATCGTCACCTGATGATACGTGAGGTTCACACACGTGTGTGCTGATTTATAAAATGCAAGTTCAAAGGATATTTGCTTTCTATTAGGAGGATCTGAAAGGAATTGTGTATTCGTGTATACACACCAAGTGAGAGTAGCTCGTCCACATTCCGTGTGAAATCGAAATTAATATTCTGAATATTCTTCTTCACACACCGTATTCAGTACAACGTAAACCTGGTTACAATGAGCTTTCGTAAAAACATTCTTGCTTGTTTTACAAATTTTCCACCCGCAGTTCGTTATGTAAATCCGCCTTAATTAACGTGTTCAGGATGCTTTGAATTTCTGGCTGCATGTGCACTTTAAATTCCAGGATTTAATCTCGTTTTGTTGTCAACGTTAGTAATGAAAGGGTTTGTTAATATTGTAGAAAATTAACATAAATAACAACAGATTGAGCATAACTGCATCGTACCTTTTTCATAGGCATGAAGTTTAATGAACAAGTACGTATACGAGGTCATTTGCATGAAAATTGATTCTGAGAAGTACAATTTGTGAACGATCCTTTATTATAACATGAATAGATGGTAGATGCAGATTAGAGGGAGATTTTTATCTTCTATTATGTATTCATTGCAACTTTAAGATATAACCGGGCTAGATGAAAGCATCCATCTCTCAGCCACTTTAGGACAGGGTTAGGTACTGCTGGGCTGTTTTAAACACAGCAATAAGACTTCAGTTTCCGTGAATGTAGCGAGTTTATTGCAGAGCTGAAAACTTCTTAAGAAATCCGCACTATTTTTATTTAATTTGGCACCGTTATTGTCATGTGGTTATTAGGTACTACTACTACTACTACTACTACTACCACTATTACCACTAATACTACTACCAATAATACTACTACTACTACCGCTACTACTACTACCACTACCACCACAACCACCACCACAACCACACCACTACTACTACTACCACCACATTTACCACTACTACTAATAATAATAATACTACTACTACTACTACCACCACCACAAATATTACCACTAGTACTACTACCAATAATACTACTACTAATACCGCTACTACTACTACTACCACCACCACCACCACTACTACTATTACTACTACCACCATTACTACTACTACTACTAATAATAATACTACCACCACTACTACTACCACCACAACCACTACTACTACTACTACTACCACCATTACCACTACTACTACTACTACTACTACTATTACTACCACCACTACTACTACTACCACCACTACTACTAACAATACTACTACTACTACTACTATTACTACTACTACTACTACTACTACTACTACTACTTCTAATGCTGTTATTACCACCACAACAATCAAAGAATGATAATGATAATAATAAGGCAGTGATCACATACGGAATGTGATAATGACGTGTGTAGAAAATTCCAATTAAAATACCTTCCCAGTAACTTGGAACATCGTTTTTCTCATGACGCTCCTTGAGACTTTATTTGTGAATTGTTGCGCGGAAAAGTGCACCGCTACGCTGTTTTTATCATTTCATTGTTAAAGTAGGTCCTTCGTGCAGAAATAGTGACCACAGAAGATATCGGTGGAACATAAACTGAGACAAAGTGTCGTAAACTTTGATTCTATTTCCCCTCAGCCTTTCATTCAGTCTTGCTGACGGCGAGGTTTCGAGTCGTTCCACATCTTTTATGTGAAGTCTTATAAATCCAGACTAGATGGAACAGAGAAATACGCTGTACGGTAGGCTTGCTCCGACAATTACAGTCTACATGTGCACTCTGTATGTAATGAGATTTTACTTCAGTAAACAGAAGAAATGGAAAGTGCATTTTGAAGTGCAGCTTTACTAAGCACAGCCTTTATTTTTGTGCTAATGAAATCTGGACAGAAGGGCTGCGTCGGACGTTGCAGCACATTGAAAGATTTGTTTGTGAAATATTCAGAGAACGGCTCAGTAAGAGCGGCGTTCTTGTATGAGAGAATGACATTTAATTGTAGATAGTGGATATAGAGTATGAAGATGGGGAACTGGTTCTATCGGTTTTGTGTACAGCTAGTAACATCATTTTGTTAACAGAATGGAACCTTATTCTGGCAAGAAACTGCAAACGTGTGAAAATATACTAGATTGGAGTGTATATACTTGTCTAACACAACTATATGGTGGTAGAGATTTGTATAATTTATTACATAAAGAACAACTACATGTTTCGGCCCTTTTCATTGGCCATCTTCAGGTTGATAAATGAAAATGAAAAGGGCCGAAACATGTAGTTTTTCTTTATATAATAAATTATACATATCTCTACCACCATATAGTTGTGTTAGACAAGTATACACACTCCAATATAGTTTATTATGAACACAACGGGGTTGATGAACCTTATGATGGTGTGAAAATATGCCACCTCTAATAAAGATGTTTCGAGTCTTATGAAATGGAATCTCTTCCTATTATTTGTACACTAGTGTACAGTATATACGAGACCTTTGTTGTTTCCAGAGTTCATCTCTTCAAAGAACAGCGGGATGAAAGACGTTGTGCTAGGTCTTCTCACAACCGAATAGTTCCATTATTTGTTCTGCAGTAAAACTCTAAATTATCAGAAAGTTTCAAACGTACATTAAAGTATGAGAATTACTGCCGAAATAAAATGTTAATTAAATACATTAGTATGGATAGATGGTGTTCGTTGTATTTCTATATAGTCCTAATTGTTAATTAAATTTTAGAGGGCACATTTACGTCCTTGATGCTGCGAAATATAGCTATGAGTGGAAGTGTGTAGAACATGCTTGAAATGGGTTTGTACTGTTATGTCTACAGTAGTACATATCTACAAGTGACGATATTTTATTGTAGTTTTCTTAAGCTTACGTGAAAATGGGGTAATAAAGTAAAAAGTATTTAGGGCTTCCAGTATAAAATTTATAAAAATACCGTGAAAAAATGATGGCATATATGGAGAAGTACTTGCCTAGCCTGTGTAGCTATATTGGGAATTTTATGAACAATATGACACAAAATTTGAATTACTCCACATTTGTTACTGGTGGTCGTCTCACGTACTGACTTGAAACAAAGACATACACCCATGGTTAAAGCCTTCTATATCATATTTTAATAAAATGAGTGTAATGTTTTATGGGGTGTAAGAAAAATAAATAAAATATTGTATAGGTCTAAAGAAAAAGGGTAAAATATTGTACGGGGTCTCAGAAAAATGAGTAGAATATTGTATGGGGTGTAAGGAAAATGCGTAGAATATTTTATGGAGTGTAAGGAAAATGCGGGGTACTTTATGGGGTGTAAGGAAAATGAGTAGAATATTACATGGGGTGTAAACAAATGCCATATATATATATATAGATATAGATATGAAAATTAGGGCTATTTTTGTAAGAATGTGGCTAAAATTCGGAATTGTCCAACAATTGAGAATTTTAAAAAGTACGCAACTTCCCGACGGTTTAGACACCTTTACTAGGACACAGACGGCAGACGTAGCTTCCACATCAGGGATCCTGCTGGTACTTTGTGGAGAACGACAAAGAATCTTATATTAAAGCACAAAATTCAAGTAACTGATAGAATATGACGGCAGGTTGTTTTCCTGAAAGCCGTCTGGTATTTTGAAGATCAGAATGGATTGGAATGGAGATCTTATTATATTTACTGTAGTCTGCAGATTGTCGTTAGTTGCGTACAGACGTATCTGAGTCAAAAATGTTGTTTCCTACTTGAGACCCATATTGAGGCACACGGGCTTGAGATAGAGGCGAATAAAATTATTGTGTTCAAAATAAATAAAAAAATTGTATTCTTTTGCATATCATGTTTCATATTAAAACACAACACAATTGGCTCATAGCAATTAGAGGTTTGGTACGAATTCGGAAAACTTTCTGTTCGGGGCAGAAGTTTTCTCTTCGGCATGCATCAGATTGAGGTATGAGGGCCATTGAGCATTCTGTTGAGTGAAGAGCAGCTCTGTTATGTGAAATGTGAGTTCCGGAATATAAACCACTACTGCAACCACCCCCCCCCTCTCCCCCACAAGACCCTATATAACACCGTACACAGGTCAGGCTTGTTTGGAATTTTAATGACCTCTACTGTTAATAAGACATTGTTAAAAATTTGACAAGGTAACAGAAGTACACATCCCTGTTTCCTTACAATTAGCACCATTCGCGGCACAAAACATGCACGAGTTCTCTCAGACATGTATTCACGTGGTAACCTATACTTAAATAGGGCCTCCATACGTTACCAATCGTTGTAACAAGTACAAACGGTATGCCATTACACAAGCAGAAACAGTCGCTGTAATTTAACTTTATACCGTCCTCTACCGTTAAATACGCTTGTAACTGTACAAAACAATTCACAAAATTGTATCTCTAAATCCTTTTAGCTTTGGTTCATACAAACCTGGTAGTCTTCCAGTTACAAAAACACGTTCAGTACTGCAGAAATGCTCACGCGAAGGCGGGCGAGAACAGAATTCGTGTTAACAGTGAACATTTCATCCCTTTTCCACCGTCAACCCGACTCCCATTTCAACCCTCCAAGCTACTTTTCATTCTTCCAACCCACCCCTTTTAGACAAGCCCTTTACTTTCCCTTGCAGGAAAATGGTGAACTGCGTGATTGGATTCCAGTTTTTTGTGTGTGCGGGAACGTGTGGCAGCGTGAGATGTTGGATGCTCTTCTGACCTCACTGACATTAATTCCCCAATCTGGCTTCTCCTGCTCCTCCTTTACCCCCGTCTCTTCTTCTGGCCTCGCCTGACAGATTGGCAACGCAGTATACTCGCTTCTCAACTTCGACTGCCGGATACAGCACTATAGTTTACCGCAGCTCGATATTTTTCATGTTCTTTGACATCTTTCGAAAGTACATTCTTCACAGAGTTTTAGATAACAGAGGGGTGGGAGTGTAGAGTGAAGTGTGGTGGTGGAATGAGTTGGAATCTGGCGATTTGTTATAATGGTATTCACAGGAGCCTCCAGTCTCTGTAGCCTTAGCAGCTAAACTTTCCTCTGCGTAACAAATTTACATATGCAGGTAAAATATTCATTACACGTTGTAGATACAGAACACAGCCTAGACTTTGTACCCTTAACTTTAGGCAATAGTTCTAGGCATACATTTCTACTCCGGATCGTGCTATTTTTTCATAATTGGATAAGGCATTTCGGACTGCCACATGCCAAAAAAGTAAATAAGTTTGCCTTAAAAAAAAAAACATGGAGATGATCGCAGTGGCATTTCCGCCATTAAACATTTAATGGCATATGAACCCCACGAGCCTCGTTCATAATGATTAGCTATACAATATTACGATAATCATTTTGGGTTGTGTCAAGAAGGACAAAGAAAATTCCGTCATAAACAGAAATTTCCTCATCATATAATGAAATTTGCTTGATGGCGATAGGAGACGTTTCGATTGTAGCAACACTTAGATAGAAGGTCTGTTGAAAATTACCTCTCAAATGTTAAGTAACTTACAAGGCTCTAGAATGGAATATGACTGCTGAATGGTGTCGCTGTTGAGAACAGAAAGAGGAATCCATTTACAACTCGCTGTATTAAAAATATGTACAGATATGTCAGCAATCATAAGTCTCTGACGAAGGGCCTACTTCATGGCACAAGACCTTGCTTCGTAACCTCTGATTAAACCGCAACACATAATTATCAGTCTATACAACTTATATGTTTCGTGTATCAACTTCTTTCCTGATTGTCAGATGCTGTGGCCTGCCTTTCTTAGCGAGTCGTAATTTTCCTGGAGTCAGTAAAATCAATTTCAGGTCCCTTTTCAGAAATAATTCTTTACTAATTTTCAAAGAACGAAGAATGGTAAATAGCAGTACTGTTAGAATTTCGTTGTGAAAAAGGAAGCTAGGGGATAGTCCTTGAAGACTGAGCAGTCGATGGGAGAATGATAAAAACAATATTGAAGAAAGAGACTTCAGGTTATCGAATGGATTTAGCTGACTCAGAACAGTGTAGACTAGTGAGCTCTTGAGAACGCAGTGAAATGTCTGCAGTCGTCTCTAGAAATCCTCTGTTTGTGGAGTCACCCTTTGTTATAAAACATTTGAGTAAAGAAAGATAACATACATATATCGGTTATGTTCTACGTGCATATTTATTGATCTTCCCTAAAAGCAATTTTATCTTGTAATTATCAAAAACTGTCGTAAGAAAGCAGCTATAATAAAAATTGTAACCAATTTATCTGCTTTTAAATAACAGTACTTTTTTTTGCCTGAGAGTAAAAGAGTAATGTGATTTCCAGAATTGTTGATTGGACATTCTTTGGTCATGTAAGTAAAAGCATATTGACCGTTTAAGGCCCCAAAACAACTGTATGTGCGAACTGATTGAACGTTTACAAACGTGTCTTTTAGTACACAGGATATTTATGTGTTCTGACATCAAACACGGATCATCTTGCTGAACTTTAACGGTCTGGCCCAAACGAAGAGGTACTTTTGCAAAACAGAGGAATATTTTGTACCTGAATGCCATGTAAATTATATTATTCGTTTAACGGAATGTGCTTATATTTGGGATGCTCAACTCGTAAAGAATTTCTACTGAATCTGATTAGGATGAGGAATTCACATGTTCCGGAATTTACGGAACCTGTAGAACATACCTGAGCTAGTTACACAGAAAATCAAGTTCATATCCGAGCAAACCTCAGCGATAAGTCGTTTCATTACTACGGAAAAAAATAAAAAATTTGCCCTTTAACTTGTAAAGAATTTTAAATTCTGTCTGACATTAATAGAATGTGAGCACAAATATCTGCGTTATATTCTTATTTTCTTCCATTTAATCACTAGTTTTTTTTCGTAAGGGAAATCCGCCTGCTCAATGGATGGACCATTAAGCTGCATGACGTGGGTCTTGCATTCACTGAATATCAAGATTATAGCCCCATAAAGTGAACCTCAGTCCTTTCCATTTATATCAAATTACTTTCCGGACGGGAGGGCAGCTGCTAGGCCTCATTAAAACGAATTATAATGGCTGTGTTTCCTCAGTGGACTACTTGTAAGTGCAAATAAACACGGTGTATTTCCTGACGACACTTATTTCCATGTACAGCACAATGTACCCTGCTGTGTATCCATATATATTATTTTAACCCTCAGCATTAATTTGTTCTCCAGGAATCGCTTTGTGTCACATCCACGGTAGTGCTCTGGCAAATGGTCGTGTAAAGGATGTAAGTTGTATAATAAATGTGGACCAGTTTTGCTTATGATACAGTTACAGGTGGAAACTTAACGGTAGTATCGTGAAGTCACCACTTGGCTTTCGAAATCTTTTATTCTTTGAGGCTGCGTCTGTTGTGGCATTTTAAAAATGAAATAAAACAACTTTTGAGGGTATAATCTGTCCCTTGCTCATGTAAAATGTAGGGAAACTTAAGGCAGAGATAAGCTAAATCCCTGAGCCTTTGTACTAATAGAACTGGGAGTAGAAACGGACTGATGGAATGAAACACACAGACAAAGTTGGTGTTGCAGTGTGAAATCAAATTGATTTGAAGGGTTGCGTGTACAAAGTGTGCTGACTGCACGAGATTGTAGGGTCTCACAGCGGTCTTGCTGAATATTCAGGGTTTTTGGGAAGACGAAAACACTACGGCCTTTGGAAACTTCGGCCACTATTTACCTGTCGAAACGGCGTCACATTCCAAAAGACTTGACTCATCAGTGTTGTGCCTGTATTTTCTGAACCCTAAGCCAGCGCTCCGCAATAGGTTTTAGATCCTTTTTACCAATAAATAATGTCAAGGCTTGAATTTCATTAGGCTTCTGTGTCCTTCAGTAAATGTCACAAAATACAATACACACTTTCAAGAACGGCTTCGGTGGTCTAGGGGTAGCGTGCTGGCCTTTAGTACCCAAGTTTGCGGGTTCAAACTCGGCCGAAGCCATCGGAGTTTTAGGGCGAAAAAATCCTCAGCACGCCTTCCTTCGGAGGGGAAGCAAAGTCGTCGGTCCCATGTCGTAGATTTGCGGCATGTAAAGGATCCCTAAATTTACGTGGAAGTCGGAATTTAGGCAAAAATTACTACCGGAAATCTTTCTCGCCTACAGTTCCACTTGTCGCTGCTAGGATCTCTCGCGTCGTTGCGGACGGAGGCACCTGGCGGCTAAAGTGGGAACGTTTAAAGGCGGGGGAAAGCAATGGCAAACTCCCCCAAAGAACTTGCCCGGGATGCAGTGTGCCGGATCCATAACGGTCACATGAGTGGGCTCTGGTTCCTGCCAAGTCCGGCCTTCAAGGCTGAATACTAATGAATGAATACATATGTACAACAGTTCGGAGACAAAATTGTGCTTAAAACCAAGCATCATTCGTATATGAAAAGAAAGTATAATTTACTGAATTACTATGGTTGCATAACCAAAATGCTGGCACATTTCAAATACTGTCTTCCAAATCACTGTCGAGTACGCAAATCCAAATGGCTTTGGCACCAGTTAAAGGCCGCCACTGAGTCTTGGTATAAAGAAATTGACATCTGCCGCTATAATAGTGTTGCGTCGTTATTTTTGACAAGCACTGTGATATTCTTCTCTATTTTGTCTACTACTTTTCTCAGAATTCTTTCGAGCCTCTCTAAAAATAAAGACAATTCTCTTAGCTAATTAGCCATAAAAATAAATAACTGAATTAATATGTTGCAGATTTAAATAACACCATATCAGTTTTACTAAATGTATAGTACAAAGTAGGAGTTTTGTATCGTAATGTCACACAGCAATCGAACAGTTGTTTAACTTTCGGAGAAATTTACTGCTTCTTTGTTATGTTACACGTAAAACAATTTATGTGTTTTTAGTTCAAAAAACACTTTAAAACGTTGCTTATGTTCTCTGCTCTTTTTTCCCTAACTCAGTATAACGTGTTCTTGTCAAAAGTTGTCTGTGTACATATGGGTCACAGTGCAGTGCTAGGTACAATAACCCACGAAGGATTGTCGAAGAAATGGCCTGTTTTGAAAGAACAGTGTCTGAATTCTGACAATACGGACGGGTGTTAAAGCGAGGCTTGAATAAGGTAAATCTGAATAAAATACAGATTTAGCACTTATTCAACCTACTTGGTCGCTGAGTCATAATAAATACATAAATAACAATAATAATATGATATAGCCTCTCATGTGTTCTCATGGAAGTAGCCTCAATCTTGGGGCAATCTGTGGGAAATACATCCAGCTCTCTGATCTGAAGTGCAAATGACCATGTGTGAAGTCAAATTGCTTCTCTGTCTTCCCAATTAACATAAAGGTGTTTACCCTTTCAATTTATCGTAGGATTTTCAGAGGAAGAACTGTTAACATATCGCGATGACTACAGGGTGTTTCAGAAAAGAGCGTTGTCTTTCCAGTTCTGATCCTGATATTATTGCTTCTTTGTAACTGAATAAGTGAATGTCCGCCCACCTGAACCATTATGTTACAGAAAGAATGCACATGTATAAAACCAGGTACTAATACTTAACCTTCTCCCACCCAGTTAGGATAAGAAGTACAGAGAACTGCGTGCCTGTTTATAGTAGGATCGTCGTCACCCCAGGTGTAACTGTCCCGGTTTAAGTCCTGTAATATCAGAATAATTCCGCAATATCCTTAATCCTAACGTCATGTATGTTTAATCACGAATTGTGACGTAAACTAGATTATGTCCTATGATCAAAGATGTTTTACTTTTTTACTTATCGTAAGAACAATTTAATATACTGGCTGTTTGTTTCGTAGGGAGATGAAAGATGTGGGTCTACAGCAATTGAAAATGTGTATATTTTAAATTCAAGTTCTTTGCAACTTTTCATATTTCATTCGCCTAGATATTACTTTAGCGCAGCACAAACCCTTCTTCGGAATATTAATCCCCTCATACGGTTGCAAACACAGAATCAGGGCATTATACATTCATTTTTCACACTGCGTACAAAGAACAAATATAACTAAACCCGCTTCATACTCTACGTCAAAGGATGCTGTTCGTAAGAAACTTCATGTCACGTACTCCGCCCGCGGATTTAAAATGTGACCTGGAAGTATTAGAGAAATCCACAAATCTGCGAATTTTTTTTTAAAAATAGGCGAAAAGGTTTAAAAGTTACTTTCACAATTCTACATATAAGTATAGGCCTCACCGTAAATGATTTTCCCAAACTAATGTAAAACAATTAGGAATCCTTGTGGTTAACGAACAGTGCTACATCGTCTGCGTTGACTGTCCCTGTGTACACATGTGCACTGGTGTTGTTAAAAGGACACGCCTATAGAATCAATACAGTAGTAACTTCAGGAGACAAAGTATATTGAACTAGCTAACTTGCTAGGCTTATCTTCTAATTTAATTTGTCAAGATGAGACACTGTCACTCTGAGACTAAGCTACGTTGTTCCTCAGATATTGCTACATTTCTGTATATCTCATCCATTGGGTTACTTTCGCAACTAAACCTTATAAGCCTTAGCATGCTAATTACAACCTGCATGAAAGAACGAACTAATAGGAGCTCAGCTGGTCAGCAAATGACCGTCCTTCCATGGAATCCGAAGCTTCTGTACTCTATTCACAAGGACCCTACACTGGTTATAGGTCCTGGTCCAGATAAATATATGTAGACTGCACACCGTCATCATCTATTTTTCTTATTCAAGCTGTGGCAACCCCAAAACCAGTCTATTTCCTTAATAATTGTTTTAACACTACTCTCCAACAAATGACTATTGCTGCCAGTAATCCCGGTGGCCACGCGTTCTATGGCGTGGGTCTGCGGCCGTTCGCTTGCTGGGATTGTGGGTTCGAATCCCGCTGGGGAGCGTGGAGGTCTGTTTCTTGTGAGTGTTGTGTGTTATCAGGCAGAGGTGTCTGCGTCTGCCTGATCACTCGTCCAGAGGAGTCCTGTGGTCTGTCCGAATGTGATCGTGAAAATTTGGCAAGCGGAGGCCCTGGCTCATTGGAGGCTGATGCGCCATGGAGGAAGAAGTCCTCCCTCCAGGTTTTGCGACCAAAAATATTTTCCCGTCCGTTATTAATTCCTTATGAGCTTTATGTCCAGCCACAGCATCCTCTTTCATTTGATCAACGTAATAATATGTGGTAACCTTGAAAAACCTATGAGTGTATGGAAAAATAATATTGAAATATATCTTACGTGAAACGGGTGGGCGTCGACTGGATTCATCTGGCTGAGGATAAGAACAAGTGGGCGGCTCCTGTGAACACGGTAATAAACCTTCGGGCTTCAGAAAATTTGAAGAATTTTTTTACTGGCTTCACAAGAAGGACTGGTTTCTACAGAGCTGGTTAGTTAATTACTGAGTAATTAGATTTATTAGGATTACATTATGTGCATTTTCACAAACGTCTCGATTTATTTGCAGTTGCTGTGCAGTACTGTGTCTGACCACTGCGCTAAAAGCCGGAAGGTCGCGGGTTCGATTCCCGTTGGTGTCATTGAAATTTTTCATTGAAATAATGCTTCCTGCTGCACTATGACCCTGGGATTGACTCAGCTTCTAACAAAAATGAGTATCAGGTATAATACCTAGGGATAACGGCGACCGGTGCATAGGGCCACAACCTTACCACCTTCATGTGCCGATTATATTGAAATCTGGGAGCCTCTAAACCCTGGAAATCTCAGAGCTTTGTCCAGGCCTATAATGGGATTGATTTTCCTTTTACTGTGTTTGACACTGAACACGGCGATGATAACATTGTACAGTGTCTTATGCAGGACCGAAGTTCAACACGGTTTATAGATTATATGCCCCTGACTTAGACTTCTGTTTCTCAGCATTACTGCTTGTAACTTGTCACTTCTGCTACCACAGCCTAGGGCTTCGTTTGTAAAACAAAGCAGGTGATATGGGAGGCATGGATTATGTTCGTCTGGGCCGGAATAAGAACAAATGCCGAGCTATAGTGAACACAAAAATGAATGTTCAGGTTACGTAAAAGCCTGGGAATTTTTTGATTGGCTGAGGAACTGTTGTCTTCTGAGTAAGTACTCTGCTTAATTAAGGGAGTTCGTAATATTTCGTAACGGGTACAAATTAAGAGCCCCCTGAATTATTCAGTTTTTTCCAGGTTCCTCTCATTTTCGTCACGTAATTTAAAATATTCACCCTAACAACCGATGTAAAACTCAATGATTTTCTGTTACTCTCTTAAAATGAGGAGCCAGGACTCTAAGAGCATAGTTAGTAAAATTATGCACACATTGTACATTGTAGTTTTATGTTTTATATAGGCGAGGGTATTGCATGTTATAAATTCAAATAAGTGCCCGCGCAACATTTATTCTAAACATCTCAGTGTGATAATACATGAAGAGTAATGAAGTAAACTGTATGGTGGGGTAAATTCAGTCAAAACACAACTACAGATATATATGACGAAATGATGGTGTTTATTAGAAATATAAAAAAACTACATGTTTCGGCCTATAGCGGCCATCTTCAGGTTTTGACAACTTTCTTGCTAAAAGAGTTTTATATAATTTGCCTAAACCGCGTGGTGATTTTGAGATGTCATCATCACTTTACGTGCTTTTGTTAAACTAAATTGGTGAGATGTCTATTGGGTCAATGAATTTGTTGGTAGCTGGGTGTGGATCTTTCCGGTTGGGTAGGTGTAGGTTGGGAGGAACCTGTGAATCACAGGTTCCTCCCAACCTACATATTAAATTACTCTTCCGTATATATATATATATATATATATGGCAGAGTAAATTAATATGTGTTGTAATTACTACAAAAAACACCATGAGTTATGAAACACGTGATAAGAGACAAGTGGACCGGAGCGTGTGTTAAGGCAACTCCATGATAAGTCCGGCTCGTTTCTCGTTACTCGCATTTTATTACGTGAGCTGAGCTTTATCCATACAGAATTTCGTCTTTTCATTGGCATTTTATGATGTATAATTTGAATATTTCTCGCGTTTAATATTTTAAGATTTGCCAATATTATATCTTATAAAACAATTCTTACTTCTTTACTGTTCAGTTTTCTTCTGTTGTTCAATCCCGCCGTGCAAGTCCGAACAGCTTCTGTCCTATAAAACGTGATGTTCCTGTCTGCTGTCCGACTGCTCCTTTACCAATACATTACAATACACAAGTGAGCAATAACATGATACATAATTATCGCTTTGAAATGTTTTAAGTAAAAGTCAAGAAACCGCAACAGAACATCACAGTGTATCGGGAAAGAACAAACTGACGCAGCGAAAATACTTCGGACATATTTGTTTCACACCTACAAACGGCATGAGTTGCCTTAAATACAGAGAACGAAATGTAGTAACCGGAAGGAGTGGAGTCTTTGATATTACGTATCCTCTTTTTGAATTAGTTATTGTTGTAGTTATCCTGAAAACTCGCCCACTGCTTTAGAAGGCAATTTCAAAAAGACATTTATTTTCCTTTTTTTGTGCAAGTGTTTTGTTCTGCATAAGAGAGTATTTCAATGACCTAATGGTCCATAAAATTTAGGAGAGGAAAGGAAAATAGAACTTTGTCTCAGAGCTAGACATATCGCGTCCCCTCAAGTCCCCCCAACCACCAGCACATGAGTATGTCCAAAATTCTTACACCGTATTTCACTTTATATGCAATATAAGCAAGAGGAATTGCGGATGGAGGCGATAGCGCTATGGAGTGGTAAAACGAGTCTTCACTGTGCAATTGTTCTGCCCTTTCTTCTCCTTTCAGTTTCTGCAAAGCCTGACAACGTGACATAAAGTGAATTTTTGTAAGCAGCTGAATAGAATTGGCATCGAAAAATTAAAAATTCAGTTACAAATATAGAAATTAGATGAGAAAATGCAGAGTTTCTGACAGAAATTTGTGGAACGCGTAGGATTATGGTCACAGAAGGATATCTGAGAGTGTATTAAAATATATTTAGGACGAAAGGTTTTTTAAAATTCAAGGGTAACGTGAATTTGTCGCTGAAGCCAATGTGCAAAATTCTTGGGTTTGGTTTTCCTACAGATTGACTACCAAAATCAGTGCCGTTTTATTTTCAGAACCGTTGATTGCATATGTATATTATGAATACTGTAAACTTGTGCGATCGCACTATTTTGTATAATTGTTAGCCTCCGCCACTGTCTTCAAAAACCATCATCCCAAAATTTTTACACATAAATGAAGAAACATGTTGTGGTTTAAGTGGATGATGATAAAGGTAAATAGCCATCGAATTTTGAACGGAGCTCTTCAAGTAAGAACCTAAATTTAATAGAGCGATGACCGCAGAATTTCAACGCAAATTTGTAAGTTTTCTCGATAACTTAGTGATCTCTCATTTCGAGACCCGACGCTTGTACATTTCTTTCTCCCCTTCCAGTATGATAGAATTCAAAAGACATTTTGTGAAATGAACTTATTCTTCATAAGAGTCATGTTGCCTTAATGGACTGAGCTCCTACAGAAATTTGTCTAGGCAACAGGACTAGCACGGCTGTCGGTGAAGTTGCCTTACGATTCCGCCAAAGAAGAGTAGAAGCTTCCTTGCTTACAGCGAAAGAGTATGAAGCAGGCTGCATAAAGCATACTGAAGCGCACGGAGAATTCTGGAGGGGACTGGTTAAAATTTCGGCCTAGGCAATGCTAATTCTGAGAGACATTACGTCAATTCTAAGTCCATTCAGGCCAGGGTCGATGTAGGACCTTGGGGTCAGGCAACGACCACTTCCTTCCACATGGTTTAGAATTAATTATTCACGAATCATGTTACAATTCAACGTTTTATAACTTGAGTTATTGGCAGCATCGCTAGGGAAGCCGTAAGCACCAAAATAACACAACGGGTGTAGTTTAGAAGGTGCCGGAGTGTTGAGACGCTGGAGAAACCGAATCTAAATTATGTTCAGTGGACGTTGCTGACACGAGATCAGTCAGAATGGCTTTAACAGTGTTTCGTCGTATAGAGAAGGCGGTTTAACCCTTTGGCCCTGGAGGTGGACATTTACAGTTTAGCACACCATTTATGTACAATGTGAATATTTTATGAACCAAGAAGGGTAACATTAGGAAATACACGACATTTTGCGGTGGAAAAGACAAAGATGGTGAAAGTCTTAAAAAATAATTAAATAATATATTTGTTGACTAAATATATAAAAAGCGTATTCTGAAGAGTAGCGGTACGCCTGTCCTATATATAGGATGCATGGTCCCTAAAGGTTAACGTAGTCTTTATACAGGTACATAATCATTATGCGGAGAAAGCTCTTTGTAAGTGAACAATCACAAATATGGTAACTGTGCGAGTATTTGAGGTCATATGCGACACATCCTATGTACATGGACTCTGCACTTCAATATTAAACTTATAACATACACAACTGAAAATAATGCTAAATCTACCTGATGTTTATCTCAGTGATTAACCAACATTATGCACAAAATTTTTGTTTTACAACAAGTTTATTTCATGCATCTACATGTTTCGAGCACATGTGCTCGAAACATGTAGAGGCATGAAATAAACTTATTGAAAAACAAAATTTTGTGCATCAAGTTGGTTAATTACTGAGATCAATATACTGAGATGCACGGTAAACAAAACGTCAAAAAATCTACCTGATGTGTTAGGAATTTTTCAAAAATAGGAAAGTTTGCTATATGAATTCTGACTGGAGGTGTTTCATGTAAACGTTTGTTTATTTAAGTCTTAGTAGAGGTTGTGGAGAAATTCATGTTACCCATTAACCCAAAAAGTGAAGATTCAGTTTGAAAATTTACAGGGAAATAATTAATAATATTTAATTATGTTCCTCCTAGTTGTTACAATTCACAAGTCCATGAATCGTCATTAGGTAGGCGTTATTTGAAAATTATAAAAGACGACAAAATGAAAAATGTTTTTTAAGACAACGTTTAAAGAAGTGCAAAACTGGAATGTAGATATAAACGATATTTGCACGCATGCGCACACAATAGTTAGAAAATCTTCTGTATCCTAGCAAAGGTGCTGGAAGAGTAATAGATAAATTACATTTAGAAGAGAGTCTTCTTATATTAAATTCTTTATACCACTCACTTATGGCCTGTGGATAGAGAGGTGTAGGACTTCATAGAAAAGGTTCGTTGAGAACAAATTACGTTAAACTTGATCCAAGAATAAATCTATTTTTTTGCGGAAGACTTTTATTCCAATCTTTAAAACGTGTCCCAGTTTCCACGTTTTCTTCAAGTGTATAGACACGTACTCAGATTTAAGGATAAAAACTCAGCCGACTGCACAGGGCAATAATGAATTCCGTTATTCTATGACCAACTGTAGCGAACTGTCCGTCAGGGTCCCAAAGATTCGCTGTGTTACTGAGGACTTATCATCAATGAAAATTATTTCTCCTTTTCTTCTTCAGTGCACTTACTCGCATAACTTGGTAATTAGCTGCACGGAGCATGTCCTTCTTTAGAATCTAATAGAAAGTGTGGTGAGAACACCAATTTGAAACTCCTCACTGTACAGTTTCTTCAGCTTCCAGCCAATTCCTCCTCCGTTACTCGAAAAGTCATCTTTAGCAACTGACTCTTGACTTAGCTTGACAGTTACTTTCAGATCTGGACATAATCAGAAGAAAAATTATTATTTCTTATACCCTGACTTTTACATTCTTTGTGTCAAACATACAAAGGATTTTGGAATTAATCGTGCCAAATATTCCCCCAAATGAATAAGGTAATTAATGCTCCATGAATATAGTTCTGACCGTTTGGGCTATACTCAAATATTTGATATCTGTCACACCTTACAAAGATTATTGAAGATTTGCGTCTTCCAATTTTGTCCTGCATTTGCTGATGAGACATAAACTTCACTTTCTGTGCGTTTCTCTCTCGACCACCTTGTAATAAAGCTTCTCTTACTCTCTTTACAGCATTAGTGTTGTCGCCCAGCATATCAACACCATCAGCACAGACCAGAAGCTCGTAAGTCCCATTTTGTTTCAATGCCTACCGATTTTCTTGGCCTATCTAATACATACTGTATTTAAAATGTCAAGACAATATTGTTAATCTCCTTTGTTTGAGAGCTATTTTAATGGAGAACGCACTGGAAAAGCTTTAGCTGTGCGGCCTTGAATATAGGCAAATTACTTTTAATTAGACATATTTTAAGTTTTAGAATAGAATGGCGGGTGTTCAGATTCATAGACAAGTTTTCCAGTAGTGTTGTTCCAACTGATTGATTGATTGATTGATTGATTGATTGATTGATTGATTGACGCATTTCTAAAGTCTCTATATGTCTGAGGAGTTGTCCCAATGCATTTATATTCCCGCCCAGTATAGGACATGTATCGAACACCAGTCGATCTGTTACACATTCATAATCTCCAGTAACTTATGTTGCGTCTAGAGTCAACGTTGAAAGAAAAGCATTAAATGAAATTTCGCGTGTAGTTTTAATGGTTATATGCATCCATATTATGACAGTAGTTTAATCGCTGTCGTTATGGATTAGTATAGGAACAGATTCCTTTCACTTTTATATGTTCAATGTTCCGTGCATTGCTGAGACGTATAAGTTTTTTAAAACACCGACAAATGCGTCTGAGGATATGATTATAAAATTTGCATTCATAACTCAAGTGCATTTGTCGGACATTAAAAAATCTACATATTTCTTTAAATTTGTGTTAATTCTGCCTTATGACATTGAGAATGAAAAAGTTGTCAATGACAGAATATAATGTTGCAATTGCAAGGGCTTTGCATTCTAACTTCTACATATTTTTATCTTTT